>Ga0209363_1000738_pt1 | contig 13917 bp, 13 predicted proteins | sample WorMetexBAHAMAS3_FD_187385 | JGI IMG/M metagenome (GOLD analysis project Ga0209363, IMG submission 187385) | Marine gutless worms symbiont microbial communities from Max Planck institute for Marine Microbiology, Germany - Inanidrilus exumae... | ecosystem: Host-associated > Annelida > Digestive... | reverse complement strand
CAGGGGTTTCGGAGTTCTGATACCCCCAATTTTGCCCTTCTCCATAGGAATAGCTGGTCGCCCTTACAACAGTGTAAGCACTACCGTGCTACACTGTGAAATGTGTGGCTTTGTCGTCATCATTTTGTAAGCTGGCTCACAGTCATGGTCATGACTTGTCAATTTGATGAACAGAAACCAATCTTGGTTTGTCTTGTAGGTGGACCATTATTAAAGTCAGTTGTCTGAAAATAACATCATATGTATTATATTATATTGTAAGTGTAATATTTTATTTGGTAGTCATGTTGTGTGAGTGCAGGTCATGGTTCTATTTTGGTGTTCGTGGAGGTATCTGTGGTAAACTGATGAAGATTAATATAATGAACTTAAATCGTCAGGGTAAACTGTACAGTCAAGGACATGTACCTTTTGTTCGAAGTCTTCCTGGAAGGACAAAATGGGAAAGGTTGCGTGAACGGACAACATATGAGGTGAATAGTGAAGTTGTTTGTTACACAATGTATGTATGTTTTGCACGAACATTTGTACTTACCGGTAATGTAAAATTTCAGTGATGATGATTGGTGTGATAAAATTAGCTTACTTAGGTGTGATTGTATGTAATGTAGAATATAGATGTTGTACTTATCCTGTGAAGAATATGATGTGGCTGCAGCCTGTAGTTTTGTCATTTAAAGTTCGAGATAAGCCTTCTTGTAAGCTGGATCTGTTTGTGAACACCAGACTTGCTTTGGCTGGATGCCGTTTATGATGTCATCAGTGAATTACGTCCAAAACGGCCACATACCAAAACGACCACAAGTCAGACCTAATCGGCCACTTTGAAAATCCAAAATGGCCACAAACCAAAACAACCACAACTGAAACGGCCACATGATATAGTCATTAGATCGGCAAACATGTGAACAAATAACTTTCCCTTGACCAAGCTGGAATTATTAGGTCAGGCACTGAAACCACGCCAGAAGTAGGTTTCAAACGAAATGCCGAACACCAATTCACCTTTGATCACAATGAAGCGCCTGCTCATTGCACGTTTAAGTAATGTTTATGTATGGAAGTTGAACGATGGAAGTCGTAGCCTATGCATGGAGAGAACAAAGCGGTATAGAACTTTTTAGCAATGGCATAATTAGTTCCGGTTGGTCGACAGTTCAGCTGTGATTATAATTTGACGACCAGTTGACTTTTCATTGCCTAGGTGAATGTGGCCGTTTTGGTATCGCTTTGTGCCCGTTTTAGTCTGTGGCCGTTTTGGTTGTGGCCGCTTTGGTTTGTGGCCGTTTTGGATGTCACTTTCATCAGTTACTTGAATGCATTTCAGTGGCAGTCAAACCTGCATGTGGATTGATTGCTGTTACCATAACCACTGAGCTTGTTACTACTCACCTCCATTTCAATGTCAATTTCAGTGTCCATTCCAACGTTCATTTTCCAGGTGAACTTTGGGAGGGTAGCCAGCGCCTACTCAGTTTTTTCTTCACTTATTCCGGTACAGAACACTTTTACAGGCACCCAGCCAAGTTGAGCCAACAGTGTCACAACACTGAAGGAAACTTGAAGCACTCACCCCATCCAGTAGCCTAGCTTCATCCTTGATTCATCCAACATCAGATTCCTGAAAAATGGTTGCGTTGGCCCTGTACTCTGTCTCTGTGATGCCACTATTGTCTTTAATGTAAGTGATGTCTGATGTGGTGTGCTTTGTAGAACAACGAGGGAAACATGAGTTTGACGTTCTTTTACCGCTTTGTGGATTCACGGCCGACGTCGACTGTGTATTTTGCATTCTCATATCCTTGGTCGTATACAGAGTGCCAGGAGAAACTAGCGGAGTTGGACGTAAAGTATCAGTCATGTGATCTTCTCAGCTCAAGGAGGTACAATGAATATTCTATATTTTTATGTTGTGATGGAAGATTTGACTAATTCTTTGTGTGGTCAAATATTTGACTGATCTGCAATTGTGGAGCAGTTATGTTGGCAGCAGTATGCATTATGAGAGTTGTGTGTAAGTACAGTAGTTGTTGGGTGTCACAGGCCAGGCCATTCTGTTTCTGTGACATGTTGATGATTGACTGTTGATGATGTAGTCCAAAACACTTGATCTACTACAAACGAGAGCTGTTATGTCGATCACTTGATGGACTCCGCGTTGATCTCATTACTATTTCTGACTGCCGTGGTATGTCGGACGTGGAAGAGCCGAGATTTGACAGCCGACTTTTCCCGGATACGAGCTCCAGTCGCTGTCGGATGTTTTCTGGCAAGAAGGTGTGCTATGTGGTAATGTTATTTGTTTGGCAACTGGAGTTTGAACGTCAGTGTACGTGTACCGTTTGTTGGATGTGGGTTGCAGTATTGCACATCATCAGAGTTACTATTCATCAAAACATGACCAGTTTGCTGGTGTTTGGAATATCTGTGTCTCATTCGTTTTATAGGTGCTCTGGAGGTACATTTTGAGAGTTTTGCATGGCAACCACAACAGATTGTGACATTTGGTTATTTGGCTGGAAGATAGGTTTCAGCCAAATATTGGATTTACTTTATGGGGCGATTTGGCGGTGTTCATGCGTTTGGCTATGACTCCGCTCAAAGTGAATCGATTGGATGGATGACATTTGGAGCACTCTGAGTACATTGTTGGGGGCTGGCCTTGGCAGGTTTTGGGTGCGATCTGTGCAGTAGCGACAGTTTGAGGGGCAGGAGAAATTTTTTTGTAACAGAAAAATGTTGCAAATGCGTTGAACTTAGTGGTGATTATATTGAAAAATAAAGTGTAGTTTGTAACAATTCCATTCTTCTTTATGGTCGAGTTGCAGAACTTTTTGAACGCCCCTCGTATAGCTGACTACTTCCAGTCGAATACTGTATTGTGGGCATTCCACACAATAGAGCCATCTAGTTTAGATATATCAATATGATTTGCATGTCCCAGTTTGTTTGGGGCACTTGATACGCCTGTACTGAAAGGGTTGAGAATTCTTTAATTAAGCAGTGTACCCAGTCAGTCAAATAAGCTAGATTCTACTTTATTGATTTCCACATTTTAACGTTGTAGTGCATGCACTGAGGCCAGCAAGCATAGATGCCGTGGCCTGCAGCTTTTTTACCTAGTGTAAAACACAGTGTGTGTTGTATGTTGGGCAGCATCTGAGATTATTGCTTATGTTTAGTGTTGTTCTAGTAAAGATTTTAGGGTCAGTTTGGATTTCATTTATCCGCTGTATTTTAGGTGAGAATCCAGATCCGGGATAGATGGAAGCGTTAGACTGAATGTGATGTGCTAATGTCCGTGAGTGTTACGGTGACTGCTGTGTTATAGTACTGTTGATGAGCTGATGTTTGTCATGTTGCTGGTAGGTGTTCTTCCTCAGCAGCCGGGTTCATCCTGGTGAAACACCGAGCAGTTTTGTCTTCAATGGATTCTTCGACTTCATCCTTCGTGAAGACGATCCTCGCGCTGTCCAGCTGCGGAGGCAGTACGTCTTCAAGCTGGTGCCAATGCTGAATCCTGATGGCGTGGTGCATGGCCACTACAGGACTGACGCCCGGGGTGTCAACCTAAACCGTGTTTACCTTGACCCGTCATTTGAACTCCACCCGTCGGTCTATGCCGTTAAGAGCATTTTAGTGTTTCATCACGTCAACAATCGACTACACGGAGGAGCTGGTGATGCGTATCCAACGTCAGGTATCTGGGTTCCGAATGTGCCACTAAGGATGAGTGCAGCATCTGCTGAAGGTCCAGTGTCTAACTTTGGTAAGCTGCCTTCTTCGCTGGATGAGCTGCCATCATCCACTGCTGTAGTCAGCTTTGCTGATACTCTAGTTGCATCATGCAGTGAAGGTACTGTTCAGAGTGCGTCAAAACCTGTGGTACATTGCTCACCTGTTGGTTCTGGAGATGGTGCATCGTCTCATGAGGTTGTGTTACCATCAACGTCCAGCAGTCGTGCATGTGATACGGCATGTGCTACCAGTACCAGCTACTCACAGCCTGGTTCTGATGTGTTTGTGGCTGGTTGTAACAGCACCGCTTCATGCAACGAGGCAGCCTCGGGAGGAGAGTGTGAAGACTTCGACGATGATGCCTGCCACGTCGGTAATGAAGGCTCTGACGACGACGACGAAGATTCAACTGCAGTCACAGAAGGTGTTATCTACTCACCACACCTGTCTGATCCAGTCCTACAGACCATTGCCCCGGCAAATTCAGGAATTGCTTTCTACGTCGACCTGCATGCTCATGCATCAAAGCGCGGCTGTTTTATGTATGGCAACTACCTGGAAGATGACGATGCACACACTGACAACGTTCTGTATGCACGTCTTATTGCAATCAACTCGGCACATTTTGATTTTGACGCATGCAACTTTACTGAGAGGAATATGTATTCAGCGGACCGCAAGGAAGGTCTGTCAAAAGAGGGTTCTGGAAGAGTTGCACTGTACAAGACTCTAGGAATCAAACACTGGTATCATAATATCATTGTGTTCAGCTCTTCTGTAGTGTTAATAGTACTGTGAAATGAATGTTATAGGAATGCGTTACATAGTGCTTTCTTAGCAGTTGATTTAACACTTCCATAGATTTTTAGCTATTATATATATCTTTTGACTTCATTGTTTTGACACCTTGCTTGGTGTTGGAAGGGGCATCAGGCCTGAAAATTACCATGGACATGTCAGTAGTCTTCAGATTTATCATCGAAGACCGTTGGCATCCACTGGAAGCCTGAAAATTGGCTGCTAAAATGGTTGTTTGTGCATACTGCCTGCCTTTCTTAGAGGCTGCTGCTCAGAATTTGGCATGATGAAGGCCGTCTGCCAATTCTGGCATTCCGTAGAAGTTAGTTAGTTGGAGTTTAACGTCCCTTTTCAGTACAAATATGGCTATATCAGAGACAATGGATAAGATATATAATCCTGGTTGACAGTATTAAGATATTGCCTGAAGCAGTACCTTGTGTAATACATTATTTAAACTATGTTGCTTGTCAGCACAGGAATCTTCACCAGTACTGATGTTGTTTGTGTGCCAGCTATACATTGGAATGCAATTATAACACTGGTCGGATTGTTAACCACATTCCAATGGCTTCTGCTGACCTAGGACGTGCAACTCCCCCTCCATTGGCTGGAACGCCACCGAAGTACACTCAGTCTCATTATGAAGAGGTTGGCCATTTCATATGTTTTAATGTATTTTGTAATTGTTAGTTTTCTAGTTCACGTAAGTTATGGATGTGAAAACCCAATTTGTGTACACATTATGGATGGTGTATAATTACGTCTTGCCAAAGAAATGAATTATCAGCATTCACAAGATGTCATTATCAGTAATTTTAAAGCATGGTTTTATAATTGTATTAAAGTTTTTAAAATTCTTGTTTGTGTGAATTTGATATTTAATTATTTATAGGGAGGTCCAAAAAACTGAACTGTTACTCTTAACTGCTAGAATAACAAGAAGCTCAGCTATCGCCAAGAGACCCACACGACGCTATGTGTCAGTTGAAATATAGGCCTACTGTTGTACGAATAACACAAACAGATTACCTTGAGGAGCACTTTCAGCAGCTGCCATGTTTTATTTCACTACCTGCATAGTTTTGTACATGCATCATTGCACTATGCACTGCAAGCATGCAGTACCGTGCGTGTTATCAACAGACTTCCGTACAACCAGTCTTGGTGATGTCAACTGAACCGTTACTGTGATGAACCATTGTCCACTACCACCAATGTTATTACCATCACTGTGTATTTTGCCGAGATCTTTGGCATCAGAAAACTAGAATCGCTGGGCTATTGTTGTATGGCATTGTTTGCTTGATCCTACCCCCTCCCCTCCAACATACAACATCTGAGCAATGGTGATTGCCTGGAGGGCAAGAGATTGCCTGGAGGGCAAGAGGGGAGATTATTTAACCAGCTCTGTGCTGTTGTGCATCATAATTGTGCGCATCATATGCACACCCGTATAATGAGCAGTTCGTACACTGTCGACTGGATCGGGCTTTGATCCTGCTTTGCTTAGCTGTCTTCCGAGCGCCTCTGTGTCTTCGGTGTACTTGGTGCTATGTGTAGAAAATTTTTTTGATTACATCCTTTTCTTTACCTTTTAGTGTGCTGAGCCTGTGGGATTGGCCCTTGACCTGAAGACTATCATCCTTCAGTGCTATTACACTGTTGGTTGGGTCATCTGACCTGTAAAATCGTCTCTGAAATGACCTATAATGTGTCGAGTGGGACGTTAAACCCTACAATACCATACAATACCATTGCGTGATTATAGGTTTAGCCATCTTAGTAGAACACCAACTTGTGGCAGACAGCGCGTTAGAGGTTCTTGACAATAACCGCGCTCTATAATTTGCATATGGCTGATTCCACTGCCACTGCCACCTCATCATCTCTTGCTTCATTATAATCCAGAATGGTTTACCATTCTGGTGCAGGTTGTCCTAGAAAAAGGCGACCATTAAACGAGTTGTGTTAATGTATCATTATGTTATATTATACCAATGGTGAGCACTTTTTCTACATGATCTTGTATCATGTGATAACTTGTTAGATTAATGAGGATGATAGCACTGTTGTCATGATGGTTGGATGTTAGGTTGGTCGAGGACTGGCAGTTGCTGCCCTTGACATGACGAGTAGCAATCCGTGGTCGCGGTTGACAATGTCTGACTACACTAGCTTGCATTGTCTCCGTGAAACACTGCGTCGACAGCTGCATGCAGCACGCACCACCGTGGCCCGCAGTATGCACACCAAGCCTTCACGAGCCATTGTCAAGACAGTTTCGTACGTATTCTTCTCTTTTCAAGTCGTTAATGTAAAGTTTCCGTACATAACAGTGTTGATGCAGCAAACTTGTCTGTGAATCTGAAGGGGGGGTATTTTTTAAAGTTGATTGCATTCCTCTGAGCATATACTGTGCAGAGTTAGTATATCATGGGCCCATTTACAAAAAAAATCTTACGACAAATTAGGAAAAACTTAGGATAAAGTGTGACTTATGAAAATCTTAGGATAAACTTAGGATGAACTTATGCTAAACTTTAGTAAATTACATGTAAAAATCTATGAAAATTTTAACTTTATAAATTATGACAAACTTAGGATAAACTTAGGAAAAACTTATGATGAACTTAGGATTTTTCCTAAGATTTTTTTGTAAACCGGGCCCCAGGCATATATCATCTCGGTGTCCTGCTGCTGATGCTGGTGATGTTGGTGTTGATGTGTGACAGTGGTGTCACCTGCACAGTGCCACGTGTAGCAGTGCTCGCATCTCGACTTCACGCCGCTTCATTTCATGATGTCACTGCATCCAGTCAGCATATGCGTCCGTCTGCATCCACACGAAGACACTCGGTGCTAGCGAGCAAGAAAGAAGTCGGTCCTGTTAAGGATTGTAAGTCAAATATTGTAGTTCAACAAACAGCTTGTGGATGATTTTAAGCATTCTCTTCATAGATTGACTTTTTTCGTCACTTACAACAACCAGGCAACTGTACATCCAGTTTTGTTTCTCAACAAGCACCGGTTTGATAGCGGTAAATTACCCTGTGGTGACGTGGAAACCATTGCTGGATTTCTGTAATGAGTTTAATTTTTAGAGTTTTGTGAGTCAGAAAATGCATGTGGTCATTAATAATAATTAAACCACAGTCGATCTTTTAGACGTTGTAGATGGTATTTGAGCTACTGAGCTGTTCATCATTATGCAGTCATGTGTTGTCTGTGCTAATGGACAGTTGGACTGACATGACAGTGCAGTCAACAGAAAACACCACCATGGATAACTACACTAAGTCTTCCTTCATAGCCGACACTTGGTCAGCTACTATTTATTTCCCTCCCTGCTGAGAGTAGGAGGCTGAACTGGCCTGAGAATACAGTAGCTTAGCAATTTGCTTACATGCAGTTTGCTTGCCGTTGCTTGCAGTGAATGGGACAAGTCCCATGCTGAACCACTAGTGCACAATACACAGTTACAGCTGCTGTTGACGATGTGTTTAGTGCAACGGATGTCAGTGGCCGCTGACAAACGCAAACCGATTCCGGTCACAGAAGTGTCACTTAATTACACAGATGGCTGCCTGCCAGGTTGTGTGACACTACCAACACCGCTTGCAAGTACATGTTCCATTGCCTGTGCACTTGAGTCGCAGTCTGCTAGTTGCGTGACAAGCAGCAGCTTTAGCTTACTTCCAGCTGTGAGTTATTTGCTGTTTTGTGTGTTTTTACTGTGTTGACCTGCTGCATGATGCTGGTGTAGTATACAACAGAAGACTCATTTTGCATCACTGTGATAACAGCCACTTTGGTTGTTGTGCTAAAATTGAAACTAAAACAATGGATATACAGCCAGTGTATTGTTCATTCTGTGTCCAGTTAATCTGGCAGTATACAAAACTCAGTTCTTCTATAAATGGTACAACAATGCCATACTAAATTACATGATTCATTTCAGACCTCGGTAATATGACAGTACCAGGAGCTGACTGAATAAGCAGCAGCTATACATTCCTCAAGTGTGTACTATTGCTGTTTATTCAGTCAGAACCCCGATAGCTCACTGCTTTGTCCTGAATCGATAACAATGATGGGAGAGAAGTGAACAAGGACTGATCAGTGACAAAGTGATACCAGAATGGTTATACCCCATTTACACCAGTAATCAGTGGTAATTTTTTCTTACTGTTGTGAAGTGGTGTACCTGCAGTTTACCGAGGCATTGTAGATGAGATGTGATCCTTTCCTTGACCTTATTTCATGTGCAGTGACTAAGCACAGTTTCAGTTTTACCAATGTGAGATTTTTTTATTTACGGTTTCTGTATTTTAATTCTTTCTATTTGTGAACTGGCATTACATCGTTGTGTTTTCTGCAGTAGCTGATCGTGTGATTTGACTGTAGATTTTTTATTGGTTTTGTTGATTTTGTTTGTTATTGAAGCCGACACTCGCATCGTCAAGCTTCACTGCTTCCGCGAACATGAAACGTTTGCTGAATTGTCCCGAGACGTTGTATAAGTGTAGATTTAACTCCCTGAGACAGCGACACAGTGCCGACCTGGTCAGGAAGAGCCGCAAAACCCACTCTTTATCATCGAGATTTGCTGACGTCTTGTCGCTGGAATGTAATCAGCAGCACCTGTCCAGTCCAGGGACGGTTGATCGCAGCCTGACATGTGCTACACCGATGACAGTTGTCACTAGGGCTGTCCAGTTACCAGCAATTGATAGTACTCCAGCCACTTGCGCTGGTTTTGATCTAATGCAGACCATAACAACTGGCAGCAGCCTGATACTGACTTCACCATCGCTGCGGCAGTTGTCGTTTGCTGATGATGGAAGTGGGCTGATAGTGGCTGGCAGCCGATGTAGCTCTTCTATGAATGTTGACTTGTCATTGTCTCGTCAGCAAAGTGGACTTATCAGGACGCCCGGTGACTTCCCATCCAACTTACTGCTGGCACCAGTAGCTGCACCAAATAGACAATTTCAGCAGCATAGCTCTGACCCACAGAGAGTAAGTGGAACCGTTACAGTTGTATTATTATTCTTATTACTATTATTATTCTTATTGAGAATGCACTAACATTGCAAGTATATCCGTCTTCGGGGACGGCCATATATCCACACATGCCGATCCTACGCTCACTTGCCGCACGTATCTCTAACGTAACGTTTACGTCGGCGCATGTCTATGGTGCTATAAATAGAACGTCGCGCTGATTTCAGTTAGTCTAGGCCTGCAGACTAGGCTAGGCGCCTTCCAGTTCTGTTTGCAGTTAAGTGCATGCGCTGGCCGATTCTTGGGCCGATTTTGGGCTTCTGGGGGTGCAGAGTTCCCCAAAATGTGAGATTCCCTGCCCATGACGCCGATGAACCACCGTACAAAATTTGACACTGCTAGCTTTATCCTCAGTGGAGAAATCCTCAACCGTACAAAAACAAACGATAAAAAACAAGCAGTACTCTCGATATATCCACGCATTGCCTATCGGCATGTGTGGATAAAAAACGTTGCAGCAGTATTTTACAAAGTCACAGGGTGTTCAGGTATACTTATAACTGAACTCAGTAGAAACTAGATCAAAATTAGAAGGTTCACATCGTAATGTAGGTAATGATGTTGAAGTGGTAATTGTTGATGGTAGACCGTTCCATGCTGTGATTGCAGCTATTGGTAAACCACTGTCACCCAAGGTTGAGGGTAGAGGGGGCAGGTGTGGTACCGTGGGTGGGAGGTCCCCCAGATGCTTCTTTTGGGTTTTACCTGAGAGAAGCATTCCAAAGCCAGACCAACATTTAAATATTTTGTACAACTAGAAGGCTGTATTGTGTGGAATGACATGATACACTATTCGCCCGCAGGGGTCAGCTATCAGTGCACAAGCTGTTCACTTCCTGCATTCGACGATGCCTAGTGTTATGTGCTTGTGACTGAGTGATGTCAGCGTTATCTGTATGGTAAAGCTGCCATCTTTGTTTAGGTCATTATGATTGAATATTGTTAAATGTGATACAGAGTAAACCTTGTGCATCGAAGTCGAAGGAATCAGCAGCTTGTAGTCACTTGTGAGTTTGCTGTTACACTTTTTCTGTTAATTTATTGTGTATATCTATATATATATATATAAAGTTGCCGTGTCTGTCTGTCTGTGTGTCTGTGTTCCCCATTTCGGAAAAACGTGCTGACCAATTTCCATGAAACTTTTCATGGTTCATAGGGGTCATATGTAGACTTGAACTGAAAAAAATTCCGGAAAATGTCGACCCTTAATGTGTAAAAATTCGGAAAACGGTGCAAAATTGACGATTTCAAGAAAGTCATGCGGTTCAGAAACGGCACGGGGCCACCGCACTGGCGGAATGGGCAACGTGCACAGAGTGATGGCGACACGGCCTTTGTGTCGCTGGCGACACGGCTGCTGGCGAATTTTATGAATCAAACGTTTACAAACTTATCGTAAACTACACGACCAGGTGCTTTCTTACGAGCGCCGCAGGCGCGAGGAGTAACCGGGCAAAGTAAGCCGCTAGTTACTTAATGTAACGTGAACATCAGTTTGTTAGATGCCTTCTTGTCAAACCCTATAATGCACCATTTAGATTTACTTTCACCACGACTTGGAGGAGGTGATGTTTTGACCCATGTTTGTCAGTTTGTTAGCAGTGTAACTAAAAAACATATGGGTGGATTTTCATGAAATTTGGGGAATAGATAGATTATGGGCCAGAGAAGAGTTGACTAGTGAAAGTGAAGTCGGGAAAACCAGTTAAATGGCATTGTGGGAAAATTTACACAGGTGTACCTGCCAGTTGCCTGTAACAACAGTGTGCCGATTTTGACGTGGCATGGCAGAGGTATGCACTCTTCTAAGTGCCTTGTAGCAGTACTCAGAACAAATAAATCACTTTATTAATGTCTAAAAATGGTAGTGCTATGGGGCCATGGTGCATGACTGTTGATCGGCTGAGCTTTGCAGTACTTTAAGGTGTGTTTTTTAAACTGAACCTTTAATGTGCTTGCAGCTAGAATCCTAATTAACAAAATAGACTTGTTTTGATTTATTCATTTACTTTGCATGAAAATGTCACTCGGTTACTGTCTTCACACTTGAGAGTCATTGTAAAGCCACTGATGTTACTTCCTTCACGAGTAAGTGGTTGAAGAATATATCTGGTGCAGTGAGTGGTTCTCCTGCTTAATGATGATCATTAATGCATTAGAGATGTTGAGCTATTGATGGTTGGTTAGAGTTTAACGGCGCTTTTAACACAACCTGCATCATATTGTGCCTTTTGAAGGAATAGTTCATAATTTAGGCTATCGAAACTGGCCTGTTGTTGGACCTCTGATACTGAATACTGGATACATATGTATAAAATCATGTAATGCAAACAAGGCAGCAGTAAGAATGTTAGTACTTATACATAAAACGATACCAAGCACAAACGTAGTATACATTATTACATCTGCATGATGCTGAAGTTCCACTGATTATTTCAGAGACCGAGTCATTCTGTTTTTTGTTGTGTGTGGATGAACAGTAGGAGAAGGAAAGACGGTCACCAAGCAAGTGATTCAGATTCAAGCGAGTTAGCAATGGGATTGCAGTGTGTCAGCGGTGGTGGATTGGCAGCAAGTGCCCTGGGCGGCCCCGTCAATGATCCAGCATTGTCCGCCACTGCTGTCACCGGCTTAGCTGCTAAACAACGGACGCAGGCTCGGTCAAAAGTCGGTAAACGTCGAGTTGTGGCGTGCTTTGACGGGCAACCACGCCAACCAGTACAACAGCCCGTTAGTTCCTACTGTTTTAGTGCCGCATCCACCTCGTTGGCTCCGAGCATGTCTTCCGCTGCTGCAGACATTGGTAACAGCACCACTGATGTCACAGGGTCAACAGAACTTCACACGGATGGTAACAAATGTACTTCTCTGTTACCAGTATTACAACTTTCTCTACGAATTTTCAAATTGACAGTACCTGCGTGTTGTTAGCGTTAGGGTCGGTGCTAGTATCAGACAGCAGGCTTAATGGAAGCAGTGCCTCTTCACTCGGCAGTCCGGTGATAGATAAAGAAATAATGAGGCTAGTGGGTAATTTTCACAAGTTGGAATCATCGATTTTACTCTCCTCCAGTGCTTTGACAATGTTGGTAGAGGGTACAAGGAGAAGCAGTCTGCCTGTAAAAATACTTGTGCCATTCGCCGCGAGAGGTTCTCTTCCAATACAGGTGGCGGAACAGAGCCAGTATGGGCACCAGCCTGCAAACACAGGTTCATCCACAGAACCACCATTAACACTCAGGTGTTAGAAGATGGTGTCAGTGTCATGGTAGCTTTGTTGTTAGATGAATTTCACCACTTAACAGAGTGGTTCACCTCAGGTTGGCTTATGGCTGTAGCAGATTAATATTAGTAATATTATTCATGCTCAGCAGTGTTATAAGTGACTGATATTTTATTGCCACTGAGACATGCACGACTCATCGGTAGCATTAGGAAGGCATCTGGTCGTAATTATTCCATTGCTGTGGAAGATGCCGTCTCTGTGGTGGACGTACCTGTACTGCATTACGTTGAAAGTCGTTCTGACAGTTCTTTGTTATTATTTCTGGTGTAACTGTCGTTTTCATTCAGTCAGTCACTTGCAGGCAAATGTTTATATTATTTAAGAAAAAGTGAAAGATTACTTCATTTTTTGCTGTTTATTACATTTTTAGGTCGACTCTTCTGAGTCGACCTAATAAAGTGGGTCGCAAATGTCCGTCCTTCCATATGTACATCCACAGAAAATTCCTTTGATTTCAATGAAATTTGGCATGTAGGTAGAGGTCGATGAGTGATGCACGACGGTATGCAGTATGACCCGATTGAAGGTGAAGGTAATGAGCCCTTGAAAGTTGGAAATCCTTCCATTTTCATAAGCTATCTCCTCCGCCATTTACAATGGGAGCTGGCAATTGACCACTCATTCTTAAACTAGGACACAATGTCTAAATTTTATCGGGCTGGGTTTTTTATATTTATCCTAGTTTTTGTGTCACGTGACTTTGAGCTTGGCAGAAACATCAGTAGTGAAGAGTCGATCGTCAGTCCCGCACGGGGCTAATTTTGTAAAGAATGTTTCTCTTGCTGCAGGATATTCACATGTATTTGCATGTCTAGGTTACATAATACAAAGATTGCATTTATACCGCAGTTTTTAGTGCTGTCTGCAGTATTTTCTTTTTTTCATAAGACCGCCATGACTGTTTGCTTTTACATGCTTTTGCCATTCATTAAACTTATCTTTTGCAAAAATAACACACTTTAGTAATCTGCTTGAAGTAAAAATGGGAATTAAATGCAATCTGGATTACAATAGTAATAAAAAAT
>Ga0209363_1000737_pt1 | contig 13918 bp, 12 predicted proteins | sample WorMetexBAHAMAS3_FD_187385 | JGI IMG/M metagenome (GOLD analysis project Ga0209363, IMG submission 187385) | Marine gutless worms symbiont microbial communities from Max Planck institute for Marine Microbiology, Germany - Inanidrilus exumae... | ecosystem: Host-associated > Annelida > Digestive... | reverse complement strand
ACACAACATTACGTCAGCAGGTAAATTGTTCCAAGTGACAGGTGCAGCGTATGAAAATGAGCGTCTGGCAAACACAGTATTTGTTCTCGGGACAGTTAGCAGTGGACGTGCTGCAGAACGTGCCTGGCGGGTGGCGGCGTTTCAGACAAGATGTTCTTTTAGGTAGGCTGAAACACCGGTAGTGAGAACCTTTCGCGGAGTATTTAGTAATGAATAGAGTTGAAGTTTTCGTTTTCTCTAAAGAGATCAATCATTCAAAAAACGCTCACCATCTGTATAATATAGACGACTGCCCCGTATATTCGCACGCCTCTGCTGAATCGCTTCTCGAGATACTATACAAAGTACATCATGACAAACGACACAAAAAGCTGGCCAACTAAAAACAGATTAAGATATTTACAGTCGTCGAATGTTCTGGAATTTTTGGGGTCGAAACAGTGGGGTCACACAGCGAGCGCGAATCGTCAGCCTATACTGGGATTTAGGCCCCTTAAATCCAAGTTCTGGACAACACTTAGCCGGCCTACAAAAGGAGAAAAGGACCTACCTGTCCCCCTTAGAAATTCGAGCACTGTTATATTTGTCTTTTCGTTTTCAAGTAGAAAGCGGGGCAAAGCTCGATGTGAGCCCGTCCGACATGCGCAGACGCGACTGTGCATTTCTTACTTACCTACAGACTGGCTATGCTACTGCCACCTAGCGAATGACCTTTAAAAACCAGCGCACAGCGTATTTTCAAATCAATCATCAAATAAAACTTTAATAGAGGTTGACAAACCGCAACCAACAATATAGGAACATGTATAGAGACAGCCTACGTGGACTCACGCCCATGCAAGTGAGCCACAAAATCTCAGGGGTTACTGGATCAAAATTCACCAAATTTGTAGCCGTAGTAAATTTTTAGCGACGGTGTTAACGCAACAATCTGCGTTGCGATTCGTCCACCCGTTGTCGAATGCAAGGGGCGACATTTTAAAAAGTAACATTAGTAAAACATAATCCTTTCGGCGGCATCGCGATGCCGGGCGGGCTAATGATTTTTTAACTGGTAAATAAAACATTTTGTATGCAATGTAGACGCGAGAGACACCGTGGATACAACGACTCGTAAGAACAACCTCTGTGATATTGCTGGAGAAATATTTGAAAACAGTACTGTACCTATCATGATCTGGAAATGGTCGTAATGTCGTAAGGGAGCTGCAGTTGGACGAGTGGGAGCCTGCAAGTGGAGGTGTGGGAGCTCAAGCAAGACATTGGGATTTCAGCTTCCACCAGCTTCCATCAAATTTAACCCCTGTGAGTAACCAGTACAATATTAAAGTCGGACAAGGCACGGTAACCTCGAATACGCTGGTCACTTGAAGCTGATAGAAAACCGGAATGAAGACGTATGCAGCAAGCGGCATCACAATGACGTAGGACACCCATACTATCCAGTACTGGGTGCCCTTGATTGCGATTTCCGACGGCGTTCCAAGCAGCGTGATTGCGGACATGAAGCTAGCCAGGAGGGACAGCGCGACCGGTAGCACGGACATGGATCTTCCGGCCAGCAGGAACTCGGACGTGGAGTTCTGCTTGTTTCCCGTGCAGCCGTAGTACAGTCCGATGACGGACGCGATCCCCAGGACCACCGCAAACACGACGTAGTCCCATGCCGAAAACCGATTCTCCTGAAAGTCGAACTCCTGCGTTTTCATTGCGCTGACGCTGACTGAATTAATTCGACTGAAACTATACGCGTTTAGTTGGCGACACGCATATGCTTAATACATTACGCCGGCCGCGTCTAGCGGAAAGCATAATGTAACGGCCTGCAGTCCGTCCGTTCGTCCATCTGTCTATGCCGTCTTTTTTCTAACCTAACACAGCTCGCGGCGCATGTCAACGTGACTCACCAGGGGGCAGCATGCTACACAACCAGCGAACATTTCGGGCTGATAATAAGGAGGACCAACATATTTGTTTTACTGCGCGACACTATGTCAGCGCGGAATATGCTGTCATCGTGTATCTGTCTGTCCGTCCGTCTGTCGGTCACAAGTCTGAGTTACAGCAAGATGCCGTACGATAGCCCAGGGACTCCAGTTTTGATGCCAAGGATCTCGGCGAAATTTCAATGGGGTTACCCCGCAATGTGGGCGGTAAATACGGGTGAGGTAAACCGTTGAGTTATCGACGATCATATAATTAACGCTTATTACGATGCCCACGTCGAGCGGAAAGCTTATTGTAACGGTCTGGCGTCTGTCAGTCCGTCTGTCTATCTGTCTTGTCGGCGCATTCTCAACGTGATGCATCATGGTGCAGCACGCAACGCGGCCAGCGTACATTTCCGTTCCAGTATTACGAGGACGGATATACTTGTTTTACAATGCAGCAAAACTTTATTACATTTAATACCTGTTCTATGTTTTTATTCTGTACCGGTATGTATTCTTATGGCGTTGCGTTAGAGGCTTAACCAGCCCTGCAACTGCCAATGAATCGACGATGATGCATTGTTTTATTTTGTAACGTTTTTATACGTCGTTTTCATGTACAATAAATGAAATGTCATTTGATGACCAATATGACGTATTTTCGGAAGCTTGCGTCTGGGCTCTCCTTCTGAAACGTTCTAGAAATATTAACTGCATAAAAACGGATAGACATGAGTAGACTATTAATACGACGTTTGCGACCCCGTAATAAAATTTAAAACATACGCCACCGTTGCCGACGGTTGAGTCAACCTGAACGGACGTAATCACTGCTTCCTATACACCAAGTGAAACTATTCCTCACCCCCAAAATTGGATTTTTAAACCAGAAAATGACATGTTGTGGTGCATTTTAATACATTATTTTTAGAGCTCCCATGCGTCTAGTGGAAGGTCTTGAGAGTCCGGGACGTGGGTATAATCCGGAAATTTTTGATTTTTTAATGCAAAATCCTGCATTCTGGCGCTTTCAAGACACAGAAAGTGGCCTTCGAGGGGCTCTAAGTAAGATAGTAACTGACGTATATGCTTGGTGGGACCAATGAGCACTGTTCCAGCGCCCCAAAAGTTAGGGGAGCAGTCGCTGATCCTGCTTCCCCTCTTCCGACGCCCCTGCCAAGTATGTATCATCTACCTGACGCCCGTGACAAATACACTCAAGATCACGATTACCGAGATCGATGTATCTGCATTCGTGATCGGTCGCCTTAGTCCGAATATTGATGAATTGTTGGCCGCCCCATAGTACGATTTGCAAACAATGTCTCCGCGATGCGTTCCCAACGTCCGTTATCGATGTATACACGTAAACTTGGCATAGGTAAGTAGACCGTACTCGCACGTTCACATGCTATCGGCGTTCATCGAATTCCAGAAGTGTGGCCATTATGAATCATGAAAGTGGATGTAAAATGTCGAAGATATTATGACAATGGTTTCCAGCCGTTTTGCCTCTTTTACATCATGTTTCGTTACTTCGTCCCCTTTCCAAGATTGTCTGACTCAACACTATCATTCTAAACAACTATATCCGTCCGAGTATATAAGAGGACGGATATGTATGCTGGCGACGCCGCGTGCTGCCCCCTGGTGAATCACGTTGAGTATGTGCCGTGTGCCCTATATTAACGTTAGAAAAAAGACAGACAGGACAGACTGACAGACGGACGACAGACGGCCACCGTTAAAATATGTATTCAGCAGCTACGCCGAACAGAAGAAATGGTTTGATTACCGTATGATGCGATGCGGAATATTTAGCATGCGCTGAGCCTCTGCGTCGCGCGGGTCTGTCAGCGGTAGCGGATACTCTTGTTAACCACAACTCTGAATTAACAGGAATCGGAGGTCTGCCAGTTTGTATGCAGCGTAATTTGAGATGTGAGCAGAGATGATTTCCTGCGCACGTCAGAAACATTGGATTGGATTACGATAACCCGAGGATAAGACAGAAAGTGACGTAGTTAGTGGCTATGACAACCAGATCTGTGATAACAACGCCATCGCTATTCGCTAGAAATGTAGATGTACCGGGTAACTATTGTCTTTCTTTTTAGCATTTAATTTGAAATAAATGTATATATATAATAATAGCACTAGTTAACTTCTGCATATACGAAACACGTTATCGTTAACGTTGTCTCAGTTCGTTTGCTGAAGCAGAAGTGGCTGTTTTAAATCACAATTGTTCGTGACAAACTGGCGTTGTTAGCATCCTTATCTTTCGGGTATTTGTTGTAACTATGACTATGCGTGAATACAATGTTCTGCTCGTTGCCTTGCGTAGCTCGCTGCCGATACTAGTGCAAGTGCGCACTACAGGGTATATTATGCGTGCGATAATGCTAATTTAACCTTCAAAAACTGACGCCAAATCTAACCGTAGCCCATCAAACGCGGAATATACTTGTACTTGTACTTGTAGGTTGACGAACTAAGAAGCAGTCGCCTTAAATGCCCGTATCTGGTAATATATGAAACGCCTGTGCCATCACTATGCCAATTTACTCATGAAACTCGATAGAAATAATTTCTTCTTCAGCCATTTTGCTTTTGTCACGCCCACCACTGGCAGAAATTATAAATTGAGTACATTTCGGAGGCAGATTTTGAGAGCGATCCGTGCAGTGGGCGACAGCTTGAGAGTCAGGCAAGCAATGCACGATTTCATCTATTTTCCGTCGGCCAAATTTCACGAAATTTGCACATAACACATCGCTCAGTGAGACGATGAAAACTTCCGGAACAGAATTTTGAAAATTTTACCGCAATTCCTTTGTCCAAAAACGCAAGCATTTCTAAAAAAGTTAACGTCTTGCGACTTCAGGCGTCCATTGCTCCAAACTGATATAGATCGACGGAAATTATCTACCAAATGATCCATCTAAGGGATGTTTAATTTCCATTTTTACCACTGGAATCAATTCAAAGTTATTTCCCTAGACTGTAAGCTCCGTACAAGAAACATTCCCAAATTTTCGGCGACGTCCCATGTCCGATATTGGGTAAATCAAGCACGCCGCTGTGCCGCCTGGCTGATCGACGTGGAAGAAAAGCAGAGCTGAATTGGAAACTGTAAATAAGCAACACGGCAGGTAACGCTGATATCACTCAGTCGCAGTCACGTGACACTAGGCATCGTCGGTACTAAGTAAGCAGCTTGTGCACAGATAGCCGAACCTTCGAGCCAAATACTGTATTGTGGGCATTTTTGGGGCATTCCACACAATACAGCCATCTAGTTTTACCGTGGCTAATGAAACAGCTCTCAAACTCGTTCCAGTTGCTCATCAAGCAAATTGAAACGCGTTTAACTTCTTAAATCAAACAATTTATTAAAAATCGCACCATTTACTAAAACTTATACATGTTTCGTATTTGAAATCGCGCCTTAAGCGCAATTTTTGTCAAGAACTCCTAAGGCCATAATGCTGTAGATGCACTAGTATATCGAGCAAACAAATAGGCCTACGTTTTAAGTAAACGTCTGAAACAATCACACACAACGATTATAAGACAGTATCATTATTGATATTGCAGGTAGCAACATTAACAGCTGAAGATGTTCGCTGTCACCAACTGCATTGTTTTGCTTCTCGTCGCCTTCGTATGTTGCTGCAGTGCAAGTAATCTATATGCTATTAAGTTCCTATTGGTAACGCCAAGTGGGGCTTACAGTTTCTGTTAAATAAATTCAAATCTGTGTATTTATAGGGCACTGTTAGAGGTCACGGAAAGTAGGTCAACTGTTAGGAGACACATTGTTGATTGACATTAGCATTTTTGTTTGTCGATGCGACATATCATTCCGGAGATATGCGGTGTCGAGTGTGGAAGTTGCAAAATAAATGGTTAAAAATTTTGTTTATTTGCGCCCAAAATTGGGGAGGGCCCCAAAATTTTTTGGGGCATTTTAATATCGACACCACTTCCGGCCTACTGGCCAAGTTTGGTTGAGATCAAATCGCTGGTCTTTCATCTATGCTGACGAATTTTTAAAAAAATCAGCGGTAAAATATAATGGCCTTGCCTTCGGCGGCCATTAAATGACAGCAGAAGATTATACAGTCGAGGAATGTTACCACATAAACGTGTACTTTCCTGCACTGGACAATATCATTGAAGACACTGAAATGGTCTTCGGTGAGAAGCAAAAGGAAGTAATGCATTTGTATCGTGTGATCCCTGCTTGCATGAAATTTGAAGACTGTGAGTGACAGTGACACGAAAGAATGGAAGTAGCGTAGGGAGCAGCTTGAGTCAGCCCTCAATAACTATGCCGATGTTTTTGGTGACTCTCTTAAACTTGAACAGAGTGAGTACGAGATGTAGTACCAAAAATGGATGCAGTTGCCTCTTTCAAAGCGTCCAACGTCTGCCATTGCAGCAGTGGATCCCAACATCCTAGTAGTAAGTAAAGTAGGGTAAACAGTGTATAGCAGTTTAGCATCAACTTAGCTCTTCACCGCTACGGGAAACTCACATGCCGTATGGGTAGTGCTTCGACTTCTCGGCACCCTTCCTATCAGCACCGCGGAAGCTGAACTGTGTTCTCAAAAATCGGAGAGGACATTAACCGCAATTCGAGCGACAGTGGAAAGGTGGGTCTAAAACTATTAACACTTCTGCTGCTGCAGATTCATCGATAACACACACCACAGATCGAAGTCTGTGACCACTGACCACTGTGTCATTGACCACTTTGCAGCATCTGCTGCTCGTCGTGTGCACTTTGTTTTGCAAAAGGGGAGTACCGTAGTGATGGGCACAAGTTAACTAAAAAGTTACTAACAGTTTGATTATTTTTAGCTAGACCACACGTTTAACTAAATTAAAATAGCTTAAACCACGGTTCAACTAAATTTAAATCGTGGTAATATCTCAGAAAGTGTGCAAGATAGAGACACAGTTACTGTAGCGCATTAAATTTCGGGAAATAAGTGATAATATGTCAGAAACGGTGCAAGATATGTGAATTTCCTTAAGGTCACTCAAGGAGATCAAAACTGTCACTATTCCATAGGTTATAAATGACTTCCTATTAAAGAGGTCACGTGACCCGAACATTTGCGTTTCGGAGTAATCTATCATGCATGCACTAGGATGCACAAGCAATGTAAAATTCCTAGCTTCACCAATTCCAAAGATATGATTGGGGACTAAAATTTAACAAAAATGAGTGACGTGACTGACCAAGTCCTTTTCGAGGATGATTTGTCATCCGTGGGTTAGGACTTGCTGCGATCAGTTTACGTACAAAATTTGAGGACTCTTTAACTCCACCCACAATGAAAATATGAAAGGCGATACAAACTGTGGAAAATGGGGTGGATTTGGGTAAAGGGGTCACTCGCGGTCATTGGAAATAGCATACAAGTCGTATTAGCGTTCCACGGAAACTAAACTGTGTTCTGTATTGCACTATTTCTGAGATATAACAATGAATATCGGTCGAAAATCGCCGATATTAACTTATTTCACCTGTATTTGGCTCACGCGTTGAACGTGACCTGAACAGATGGGAATTTCGCCGAGATCTTTGGCATCGGAAAACTAGAGTTTGACCACGCCCAGGGAGTAGTCTGTCACCGAAAGCCAAGCAGTTGATATTATTATAGGCTCGAAGAATCTATCATTCATGAAATACTCTACAGGGCCAAATACGGTGCACACGCGTGAGGCTATAACTCCGCCAACACCAACAATGAACCGATTTGGATGAAATCTGGGGCACTGTGATCACATCGTTGGGGCTGGCTCCGGCAGATTTTGGGCGCGATCCGTGCAGTAGCGACAGTTTGACAGAGAGCCGAATTTTTTGTCAGGTAAATAACGCACGATTAAACCTATTTCCCACTGGACAAATTTTACGACATTTGAACACAACAACGTCGATCAGTGAGGCGGTGAAAACTTTCGGAACAGAATTTCGAAAATTTAACATAATGGGTCGTTTAAAAAAAACTGCAAAAATTGCTCACAAAATTTCAACGTCTTGCGACTTTAGGCCGCCATGACTCCGCAATGATTACAGATCCATTTTTACCGTCATAATCAACTCCGTCTATTCCCTGGGCTGCACGCTCCGTACAGGCAGCCCATATGGGATTGGGAGGAGGGGCCTGGGTAATATATCATGCATGCGCAATAACTATAACACGTTGCTGCTAAAGGAACGGATGGTCACTAAACCTAACACTTTACACAACCGATTATTCCTCGCTATTGTTGCATGCTTGCCTCGTTCAGTCATTGTGACAACACCAGTGGCTGTGTTGTGACGTCTTTACATACAAGCGCTCATCAGGAGATGAGAGATACCAAAACAAATCTCACATGTGGGATTTGAACCCGAGATCCTTGCTGTACATTACTAAAGCATGCGGCCGCGTGTTACCGTATACGACCAACTGACACCTCTGATTCTAAACTCTCGATATCATGTATATCGTATCATAGTAAGTGATATATCGCTAAAATCGAGATGCTTTGGGCTACATTTCTCTCAATGTTTACGTTACTCTTCAATCACTTTGGCGCAATGCACCTGAAAGCTGCCGAGTTCGGTGAAAAATACAAAATATGGGCCATTTCGCCGTTGAATGTCATTCAAGGTGACCGATTTTGGTAGAAATCGAAAGCTCATATACGACTTTCTATTAGTGATTAATACTAACTTGCCTCCTATCTTGCACCGTTTCGGAGATACACCATTTCAAATGTCAGAAATCGCTATATTTGGCTACCCCTCTTGAGTTTAAACCCCCCGACGGAAGAGTTCCCCTGAGACGATCTCCGTAAAATTTTCCGTTGATGTCAAACGATTGCTAAGGTACCAAATGGAGAAGAAAAATTGCCGAAAATTTCAACCGGCTGAGTAGGATGCACGAACGTTATAGACAGACAGACAGACAGCAGACAGACAGACAGAACGGCGATAGCATATAGCGAACGTGAACGTGTATTCACGTTCGCTAAAAATCGTGCAAGAGCCGATTGTAAGCCAAAGACAAACTTGTCGAGATTTCAGCCTTACTTTAAAGCTTTAAACTGTAATTCCTTTTCTACGTATTAGCGCTAGTTTAGCGTCGGCAATGAGCTATACGGATGAGATGGATTTGCTACAGCGTCTGTTAATGATCGTCGCCGTGGTAACCGCTATTAGGTCCGTTACTGTATTAGCGTGTATAGTAGATGCCAAGGAACTCGCGAATAAGAGAGACAACAAAGACTTCCATGACGACGAAGAGATAAGTCTAGTCGACATTTATGATCACAAAAGCAAACTAGAAAACATATGCAATCAAATCGACATGCAGACTTACGCCGGCAGCAGCAGCACACAGCCGCATAGCAGCACGTGTCACTAGCAACCGTGCAACCGAAAATTTGATGATGTTTCTTGTAAGGATAGTACAGGCCAAGGAAATGACTTTGAATTGACGCCAGCGGTAAAAATGGAAACTGAACATCCCGTAGATGGATCATTTGGTATTGGATTTCCGTCGGTCTATAATACACAGTTCTTATTATATCCACGGCCCTTGACGTGCCAAAAAGAATTTTTGCTGTTTTATATGTGTCAGTTATGGGCCTTACACGTTGTTACAAAACGACAGTTTTTTTACATTTATTTACTATATGATGGTGCAAGTTTTACTACGTCGTTAGCCAGTTATTTATTCCGTATATCAGTAATTCTATTTGAAAAAATGCTTGTCAAACCAATGCCTGTAGAAACCGATTCTTAAAATTATATGAATATGTTAGTAAGTTGCAATAAAACACAGCACTATGCATATAAATGGAATCTGCAAAACGCCGTTTACTAATACCTGGTAGACAACTAATGGGCCTTGTCTCCGGTAAAATGTGCTTCCGATTCGCTAGTACGGTGCCGTTATAAAATGTAGCTTACTTTAGGGCTGAGATTAATTCGAAAAATAAGATTCAAATTTTCGAATATTCTGTTGCAGCCCTAGATTTAATCGCTGTCGACTGATTACTACTAAGCACAACCCATATATATACAAGATGCAGTCTGAGATGGCAGAGTTCGCCCCGCTGCGGCCGCCTGGCGAACTAAACGAAACATATGCGTCCTCTTTAATTCTAACCCATTCGCTTCATTGTGTGAAAACATGACGTCACCCACAAAACCTGGAGTACATAACTTGATTCACGCTCGTCAGAGGAGAATATTATAGCCACGGCCACAGGTAACACGTACAGAAAATCTGGTGAAACTTGGACGTGTGTCTTTGAGATATGGGAGCGGACAGATAAACAGACAAACAAACATACAGACGCGCTGATCGCAATATTTCGCACCCCTACTAGGGGCAAAGCAATAATCACCATTAAATGCAAAACAATTTGTCTATGACAGAACACTCGTCAGATCAGCTACAAAGAGTTCTTAACTCATTAGGCCTTGTACGTAAAATGTTAAAACAGTTATCGTGCTACATGTACAAATTGCTAGAGCAGTTTTCCAAACTGGTCTCGTTTTGCACGATTTCATTGATAAAACTTGATAAACGTTACGGTTTTGTACGTTTGTATTTGTACACAGTGCGTTACTCTCTTCGGTTTTAATTACCTCCGCGTAGCAATAAATCAAATCACTGTATAGACATTTCTTGCAGATAGCAGAGTTTATCCAAAGATTACGCATGGTTTTCATTAGATTTGGACGGGATACGCCTTAGATAAAAAGAATACTCAATTACATCTTGGAGATGGCCCCAAATTTATCGGTCTGCATCCTTTTCTGATTTTTGCTTCCTGAGCAGAGCCGTAACAACTGTGAATATCCGAGCAGTATTGGTATGGTTTTATCGGTCGTTCCGAATTGTATCGGAACGTGAATTGAAATTGAACCCATTAATGCAGCGTTTCTAAACATCAGACACGCTTGCAGATCGCTTGAGAATTCAATCAGTTATTATTGTTAATGTATGTGTGAACTACAGAGCAACAGTCTTTTGTCGATGCTCCGAGTAACGCGACTGTCGTCCAAGGTCAAACGGTCATTCTGCACTGTAGCGTCGCAAATCGTAAAGGTCTCGTGCAGTGGACGCATGACACACTTGCTCTCGGTCAGCTAATCTTTCACGTAGCAGATTCAGAATATCGTTCGACTGTTGTAGACTTGTATACATAATACACATGTACATGTTGGAGCTACCTGCGATGTATTGGTCCACATTGATTTCTTCCTTATTTTTAGACCGCATTGCAGCAATAGCTGGATGCGGCCCATTGCTGCTACAAACGGAATAGCGTGGTCTGTCTTTGCGTCTGTGTGTCTGTCTTTTGGTAACGTTACTGATCCCGCAAAAAAGGTTGAACGGATCGTAAAGGTGCTGGGTGGATGACTCGGGTGGTCCCAAGGAACCGTGTATTTCACATTGGGGTCCAGATTCCCAGGGGGAATGGGCAATTTTAGTGGTTTGTCCGACCAATTAAAAAACACTGTGAGTCACTGCTGCGGTGCACGCGGCCAAAAAAATCAATAACAGCATCAGCGCGACTGCTGCAGCCGACTGCATTGCCCCGACTGGCCGGTGTCACATTAACTTTTCCCCGTGAAAAATCGGTCATCTGCGATGCAGCCTGTGGCCAAAATTCTTTGACCACTTGTTTAAATTTTGGGCCCAATCATATCTTTGGAGCGGATGAAGATAGGTAATTCAAATTTGGTGTGCCGATTGATACATGATTGATCAATGATAGATTACCCCCGAAGGGGACGTGTTCAGGATCACGTGACCTCTTTAAATTTTCGGCAATAACTAATAATACCTCGAAAACGGTGCAACAGAGACATACGAATTGCAATGGAACCCCAATTATGAAATCGTATGTGGCCTATCGAATGGTACCAATATCAATGACATTGAGTGACCGTGAAGGCCACGTCTGCTGTTTGAAACCTTTCTAACTCTGATATCTTGGGAAATGTAGCATCTACGATATATTTATTCAGCTACTGCCAGCCTTTTCAAATGCGATTTTTCGCAGAACTGTGCAGCTGTTGACAAGACTTCAACTAATATAGTCGTCGCGCGGTCACTCTTTAATAACTCAACTTATATTTACCGACGCCAACGGCAATCGTGTGTTTGTCTGCTTTTCCATGCAATATCTCAAAAACTCATGCAGACAGGATCACCAGACTTGGCATAGATATGTTCCACGATGATGCCTTGAAAACAATTTATTTTGGGATCAAAAGATAAAAGGTCAACGTCACGAGGAACAGAAACAAGTCGGTCGGTCTTCAAGCGGAACGCAATATTGCCGCTTGCTGCGTACATGAGCTACGGTGAGTTTTCCCGACTGCAGTCCCCGCCAAACAAACCATGCTACCGACACCGGACTTTCCCTGCGTCACTTCTTCACGTTGCCGGCGTGTGTCATTGCAATCTTGTGAGTGCTGGCTTCTTCTAGTTATGGATTACGGTCGTTACGATGATACTCGTATTTGTATAATTCGATCGATGACATGGAACATTACAACAGTTATTGCCTATATACACCGCGGTGGATGTTTCTTCGAAAATTTTTAACGTCATGCCTAGTTATTGCAATTTTGGGACCATATATACACTGTGTCCGGGAAAACAGTGACCCTTGCTGTATACATTTTATAACTTTGTCAATCAATATCGGATTTTGATTATGCATAAACAGTGCAACGTCTATTTTTTGCAAACAAACACCAAATTTCAGTAACTGAATTATATCAATGCCTGCATTAGTTATAATGATTTTAGTGAGGTGACCCCAAAGGTGTCCATTATAGCAACCGCACAGACGCGACGGTCAATGTGTAGGCCTACGTGTGTGCACTGTAATTCAAACATAGCTAAAGTTAGCGTTCAAAAAGACCTCAATGTGCTCGAATACAAGCTCGAAGACGTGGACGTCACTGCCTGGTCGCTTCATCGATGAACACCTGCTGGAAATGTTCCCATTCTTTGATCAGGCGCGACTTCAGCTGGTCGACGTCACGAATCGATACACACGCTCCTGCAGCTTCCCCCAAATCTCATAGTCTAGCAACGTACCCTTTCTTCTGCCTCAACACTTTAATTTAAACGCGATATTCTGCGGAAATGCCATGTTTATTGTTTACAATAACTTCTTACGTGGATTGTGTCAACACAACGTCACTTCCAAACGACTGACTGCAGTAATTTAAAAACAAGAGCTCATCAGAATATGAGATAGCGAACGTCAACGTTTTACGACGACATCGTACATGTAGAGGCTAGAGCCTACGCCCATTAAACTGAGTTCCTAATTTCTACTGTAACTAAGCGTCAATGGTAATCAATGTAGTGCAACCAATCATCTATGCGCCTCGCCTATCATCAAACCGAGTTATCAGAGTTTGTTTTGCCTAAATAATGCTGAATAAGGGGGCAGATGGTATTAATATGGTCATAAACTATCAAAAGTATATTTTGAAACCGATGTAAAACTAACAATTGTTTTACGACAACATCGTACACGAATTCGGTGAAATGATAAGGGCCATTTCGCCGTTCAAGGTCATTCAAGGTCACCGATATTTGTACCAATCGAAAGCTCATACGCGACTTCTTATCAAAACGATAGCTAGGCCAGTACTGCGCATTAAAGTCTTGAATTTATCAATCTGCTAGGAATGTATAGCGTGGGCGTCGCGCGGTCTCTCTGCAGACGTTTACTACTAGACATAGTAATCGTAAATTGTCCATGGTTATGGCTCTGTCAACGACTTTTACACAATATGCCCCTGAAATTAGCACATTTCTTAAAAATCACGCAAAATAAGGGCCATTTCGCCGTTCAAGGTCATTCAAGGTCACCGATTTTGGTACCAATCGAAAGCTCATATACGACTTCCTATTAATGATTAATACTAACTTACCTCG
>Ga0209363_1000736_pt1 | contig 13923 bp, 11 predicted proteins | sample WorMetexBAHAMAS3_FD_187385 | JGI IMG/M metagenome (GOLD analysis project Ga0209363, IMG submission 187385) | Marine gutless worms symbiont microbial communities from Max Planck institute for Marine Microbiology, Germany - Inanidrilus exumae... | ecosystem: Host-associated > Annelida > Digestive... | reverse complement strand
AGAGAAATATTATTGAAGAGTCAGGGAAAAATATCTCATCAGGGAAAACTGTTTATTACTAAGTTCACATTTGGGGCTATGCCAATGTACTGTTTAGTTGACTGCTACAGTCATTTCTGACCCGTTTTAGTGATTTTGCTGCTTATTATGAACTAATTAATTAATTTTCACGGACATTTGTAGTGTATTGATAGTAGCGAGAGTAATAGGCATGATACGAGCGACCACAACTGGGTGCCGTGAAGTGTCGGTGAAATGACAGTGTCTGGAGAATGGTCACAGGGTACATGACAGTCAATGGCTGTGATTCAAACAAACCCGTGACGTCTTGATAGCAAGCTGAATGTCTTGACCTTTCCATCCCTGTGACACAGTGTTAGTCGGTGGCTGTTGTTAATGTGACACATGACCATGCATATGGACATTTGTCAGTACTCTGATCATTTAACAGTAAGTAAGTGTCTGAGGCTCTGAATTAGTCGCTAGGGGTCGTTAAAAGTAGATTGAAACAAATGGGTTTGAGATGCTTGCAAGATGAATCCCGGGTTTGCAGTGAATGGATGAAGGAAGGCAGAGAGTTGCAGATTGCTGATGCTTCAGTGTGTAACAAATGGGAACCAAAAGTCAGTATTAGTTCAACTTCTTTGATTACAGACAACAGTGAGAAGTTAATTTTGCAGTAAATGTGAAGTGAAGCTGTATTCATTGAGCTGACATTCACTTCGTCTTCTGTACAAACATATTTCACGGTCACAGTTTACAAGAGGCAGCATTTTGTGTGATGTTGGCTGTGAGTTTGATGCTTGTCTATGATACTGTCACTGCATAACGTGATTGTTCTCTCTATGAAACAGGAGGCAGCATTCTAAGTAAGTAAGTAAATCTGTCATTCTGACAGCAGTCGTCTGCATTCTGCATTTTGACCTTTTGTCTGTCAGCAAAAACGTTGTGAATGGATTTTTGCTAAATGTTTACAAGGATATGCCATAGTACACTTGGCACAGTAGTGCAGTAGGTGGGGCGTTGGACTGGCAGTGAAGAGGTAGTCGGTTCGATTCCCGGCCGTCCTGCAGCCACACTGTTCCTGTCCTGAATACATGTCATTCAAATTTTACACACACCTGCCTCTGTTTATCAAGCAGTAATGTCTGAAAGTGGGAAAGTAACCACAGCCTGGCAGAAAGTAATGGCAGCCTACTGCTGGGTTTATGACTTATATCACTGAGGGTTGTCTTCCTAAGCCGGAAGTCAGCACCAGCTTATACAGTCTATGAAGGGACTATAATTTTATGTTACATTTTATGCCATAATGTGAGGAGCAGTGAGTTGGATTTTCATGGTGCTATGGTTCAGCCTTGTTATTGTGTGTGTGAGTATTTGTCCGTGTTTTTCTCCATGACAGCAAGCTGTACGATAAGATGCCATACAAGTGTCCTGTCTTAATCTTAGTCTTAAAGTAAGTTCATGTGTGCGTCTTTGTACGTGTATATTTGTGTGTGCATGTCAGGTAATGTCATGGTTGTGCCAATACTGAAGATGGTTGGGTTGAGTCAAGGAATGCTCATTTGGGCCTCACTCAATATGCTGTCTGGCTGGGCAGTAAGCAGGTCTGCTGCTCTGAGTAATTTTTTGCACCGATTAGTTGAGACAAAATTCTCATGCATGTCCTACTTAGGTTTTTCCCGACACCTCAAGTACATGTGTGCAGTACTTGGTAAAATTGAAAAACGAAACAAACCAAGTTTTAAAGCATTTACATTAACTGAATGCAGCATGTTCTTGTATAAGCAAGCAGTGGCGTTTGATGTACAGTGCAACAGCAGTGTAAAGAGAGAAGTTTCTTCATTGGCTAGGAGTGAAATAATCACCTGCTGTTGTCATCAGGCCATTAAATAGTGTTGCCTCTTGTTAGTCACATCCTGCTGTTGTTGACGGTACCAGACGCTCGTCTGACGCTTTTACTAGGTAGTACTGTATACATTTGAGGGGAGATGGAATGGAACTTTGTAGGTCGACTCTTACGAGTCGACCTAATAAAGTGGGTCTCAAATGTCCGTCCATCCGTCTGTGTGTACGTCCGTCCATCCACATAGTTTCTTCATTTGACCACTGATTCCGAAACTAGGGCACAATATCTAAATTGTTTGGCCCGGTTTTTTCTCTTTGTCCTAGTTTTTTTTGTGTTACGTGACTTTGAACTTGGCAGGAACGTCACTTGCAAAGAGTCGACCATCAGTCCCGCACGAGGCTATTTTTTTAGTTTTTCTATCAGCATGTGAACATTTTTTCTCAGCTAAGGCAACGTAAAAGTTATCCAGCTTGGTTAGGATTTAATGATCAGTCATTTTTATGGACCAAAACAATGTGTCCGCTTGTGTCTGTTTGTGTAGGTTCGGTTGGTTAGGTTTAAATAAAGATGTTCCACCACATATCATAATGAACTACATCGGTGTTGTCTTGTGTCTTATAAGGTACCATCTTTATTTCTGTGTGTATGTCCCTGTCTGTTATATTATTTTTGATTGCTTTTGTATTATGTTGTGTAATACAAGACAGAACGGTAACAACACAACACCTTGAAATCCAGAAATACAAAGGCATGAACCAGCGGACTGGGCAGTTAGATCATACAGATGGTGTAAAGGGCATTCGTTGCCTTGGAAATCTTTGTTGGATCAAGAAAGCATGATGCCTAGTTCGTGTCAGTGCTTTTACTTTTCTTCAGTACTTTTGACACTGTTGTTTCAGCAGCAGGAAGAGAATCCACCTTGTAAATGCATGCTGCAGCAATCCAAAAGGTTCTGTGGGCTGATGTAGCCCGACTCATAGTGGCTGTAGAAAAGAAGACTAGTTGAACAAAACGTGGAAGTAGTGATAGTTTATGCTGTCTGTCTGTCAGTTTTTCAGCTTGTGCTACACATTTCACAATAGTCAAGAATGTCCGTCCTTTAATATGTGAACAGAAATATACATCGGTCACATTGCATGCTGCCCATGTTGAGTCACGTTGAGTATGCATTGTGCACCCTATTTTATTGTATTTTGTATATGTGTATTTCTTTACATATTAATCTGCCCTTCCGGCGAATAAACGTGTTCATTAAGGTTATAAAAAAGATGGGACAGACAGACAGATGGACAGTAGACCGACAGATATAATGATGGATGCCAGACCATTATGTTATGCTTGCTGATAGATGTAGCCAGCGTAATAGTATTGGTTTCATCAGCTTGTTGCCAAAATTAAGGATTGGCACAAATAATTTGCTGTGATTCAGATTTTTCTTACTAAAGTATGCTTTGAATTTATTTTGCTAAGTAATTATGTGATTAATATATTATATATTATAATTGTTACATCCTTAGTTGTTGTAATCATGATCAGCAGTCATTTTGATAAGGCTATTTAGAGTGACTTTTATGATATTCATAAATAGTACAGTTCTGCTGTGCTCTGCAGTTGACTGCCCATCTGCAAGTGTCAGCAACCTAGAGGCTAGACAAGATATTGTCTAGGCCCAAAGCAAAGTGACTATCTATATATGCCAAACAACACTGTACCAATGAACAGCTGTTGAGCTGATCTGATGTTGTTGATATAGCGCAGTGACATATATGTTCCTAAGGACATCAAATGCTCCGACGTCTTTATCAGCTGCAGCACGTGTCGTTGAGGACCCACTTCTTGTTGTTGTTAGTATTTACACTCTATGTCGATATGTATGTAATCTCTATGATTTTGTTGTGTCTCATACGAGCGAATATAGTCTGCTAGGTGTACAAGCCAGTGAGAATATATGTAGGATGGTGGAACGGTGTTAACATGCACAGACGAACACTGACAATCAGCTAATGAGTCAAACGAAATTATGTATAGCCAGTTTTACGCAAACTAAGGTCGTTATAACTAGTTTTAAAGCCACGCGACCTCGAAAACTGTCGCCCTTAGTAAAGTAACGACTGGCTATCTTGGCGTGAATAGGCATTTTCAGTGTTCACTTATCTCAGCACTTGCTGAGCTCTTGTCTTTCTACTGGTGAAGTGCAGCAGATAACTGATTAGCCTATACATTTGGAATATGGAGAAGACACTTAGAGTTCACCTCAACGGTGTTACCTGTACCGTATCCATACCAGATACACCTATGAAATGGCCAATAAAATGGCCGTGAATGTGTATGTGCCATAGTCTGCTGATCTGTTCACTGGCACTCGTGTCTCTGTTTTTCGAAGGATGCATCGCTCAATTCTCCCACTGCAAATTATCCTCCTCCTTCTCCTGCTCCTGCTGCTGATGGTGACACTACCACTAGGACAACATCACTTCATACTGCTCATCATCCTGTGTTCTATGAGCGCATTTCACCCACGGCACGAAGAGTACTGTAAGTCAGTCACACATTTTATGGCTTATTTCGACCCCAAATATCTTAGAAACTGCTTGACCGATTTTTGGCAAAATTAGATATTTAGGACTGCCTTCTGATGAACCACTGGCATGCAACATTTTATTTGGATCTGACCACATGGTTGTCTGGGTGAGCAACCAGTTTCACCACAGCAGGGCTTCTTTCTTGTCTTTTGTGCACAGGTTGTGCTGCTGGATGGATCGCCACCATAAATGTTCAGTGGATGCACTTAGTCTAAGTGACATACCTTTTTGGGGTTATGTATATGTCATCCAAAACTCAAAACTTGTCCTGAATATACGTCAAATGGGGAGGCAAGTTACTGTAATGTTATCGGAGTCCCATAAAAGTTACAGTGAATGGGAAATCGGTATTTGGCTTATGCCTTTCGTTCTTTTTCATTATTTTTACCGCTTGACACTATGTTAGCATGATATGTGCTTTGGCCAGTTGCTGTGTGTCTGTCTCTTTGTCTGTCTGTTTGTCCACCTGTCACAAGTCAGTGTTCCATCAAACTGGCCAAACACGTCATCCTTCAAAGAATACCGTATCATACTCTAAGTACTCTAGTTTTCTTATGCCGAATTCCAATAGGGTCACCCACAACTGAGGTGCCAGATAAATGTCGGGTAGGAAAAAGTTGTGATTTTCTACAAATAACTTGCTGTATCTTGAAAATGGCACAGTTTCTATGAAAGGCGAATAGAACGTGAAGTTGTGTGTCATGTATCGAATGGTGATATTGTCAATGACCCTGAGTGACCCTAACCACCTCACTTCACCACAATTTTTATGTTTTGAATCTTCCTTCATATCTCTAGAACGGCGAGAGCGAGAGTCTTCCAAATTTTGTATACGAGTGGGCCATATTGACTGTTAGCCTTGAGATGACAAGCTACCACCAAACGAGCATGGTCTAGGTAACGTGACCCGTTTTTAGATACTGCGGAGTGGACCCATCATATCTTTTGATGAGGCGAAGCTAGACACTTTAAATTTGGTATGCAGATTGCTTATGGTGAGAACTAGCATACACATGAGAGATTACTCCCAAATTGGGTGTGTTCAGGGTCACGTCACCTCTTTAAATTTTGGTAAATAAGTGACAGTATCTCGGAAACAGTACAACATACAGACACAGTTACAATGAAAAACTAATAGGAAATCAAACATGGCTATCGATTGGCGTCAATACCAGTGATCTCAAAGGTCAGTTTAGCTGTTTGATACCTTCCGAACTCCATACCTCGGGGAATAAAGTTGGATTGAATTTTGGTTTCATCACCGAATGTGCAGAATTCGACGCCTTCAGAATGCATTTGGTTTTGGCCGAAAGCAGCCATGTTACTTTCGGTAAACTTTCAGTTTTGGTGGCTGTGATTCATATACTTGACAGTCACCAAACGTAGGTCGTAAGATGATGTTCGAGAATGTCAGTAGGTTTGTCTGCTGTGTGTTTAGTGGAATAGCGATGGCCGTCACTGCGGGTCTTCTTTTTGGTGTGAACTTCTGTCCAGTCATCTACATACAGCAACATCCATTAGAGTATCCCACTGCCAGCAGTAACGGTAATCTCTCTGAGTTTACTTGTCACTAATGTATAATCACTGTGATTAATTGATGTCAGTGATTACATCAGCACGCAAGGCTACCAGACTGTACCGAGGTCATGTGTTTGTTTGTTTGTTTGTCTTTATTTCTTTGAGCTGGATTAGTAAACAAGAGCTCAGCTACTACTGCTGCAATACCGACTGCATCCTCTACAGTAAACATGCCACTCCACTATGGCCACACCCTCTGGTCACATTCAACTAACGTAACGTGAATCTCTGGTAATTTCTGGTGACATTTTACCGTTTTACGTCAGAAAAATTTCGATGTCCCAGTTATCATTCAGTTGTTGACAGATCAGTTTCATTTCATTTTCAGTTCTCAGTTACGTAATGATTATACTTACACCGCAGTTTCAGTTCACAAATATTTTTACTTAATGTTACTTTTTCTTCGACAACATTGTATGTGTTTGATCAGTCAATTGCCACATGCAGTGACAGCGATAAACCTCAGAGTACGTAAACAGTTGACCATCTTACACTATTAATTTCGGTAACTTGTCTGTCAGTCACACTGGTCGGGGCTTGTGAGTGTCCTTAGCACATGCCACAGCTGCGAGCATCCGCGGCACAGCCACAGATCACAGTAGCCCTGAGCTGCATCGAAGGGGAGGAGAGCACACATTGTAATAGTAGACGGGTGGATCTGTGGCTGAAGGCCTCATACTAATTATCTAAAAGAAGCTCAGCTGTCACTGAGATTCTATGCAGCACTCCATATCAGTTTTTACCCGGGAGCAATGTACTATAGCCCTTTCCCGTCCGGCGATGTTACAGAATGTCACCACACGAGTCTGTCCTTCTGTCTACTAGTGTGAGGTTGCGTACGTGTAGGTATGGACTACGTGTTTGCTCATTTCACCGGGATCGTCATCACCAGCACAGTCTTCATGCTCATCTACTGTGTCGCAATGAAGAACAAGCCTCGTATTTATCCCGAAGTGATCTTGCCTGCCTTCGTCTGTGGCACCATGTGGGCCATCGCCGATATTGGCTGGTTCATTGCCAACGACTTGTTGTCACAACCAATCAGCTTTCCGATCATCACATCGGTCAGCAGCATTTTGTTTCTGTATAGTCCCGGGACTGAGTGCTCAAACTGGGTTGGGCATTAGGAAAATCTTTATTCATCACAATGCTAATGATAGACAGATACAAACAACAGATACAATCACTTGTATATTAGTTATTTTTACAACCCAAAACAATTTACTTAACTGGTGCTATGGACTTTTTCGCAGAACAACAACGGGTGTTTCAGAACCATTATAGGTCAACCCATGTTAGTTGACACCCCATGTTAAAAATGTAGAATTTTGTCGTTCATTTCTAGCCAAATAAGCTTATGATTGCAATTGTTTGAATTCACTTATAGATAATCAGTTTCCACCAGATGCTGATTTCCTGACCCCCAAGTGACTTGCATAGTTGTTGATGTCATCCAAATGACGATCCTGTCGAGTCACACACCTTTACTAACGACCAGTTTTGACCACTGATTTGGATGTAGATAATCCAGTTTGGTCTATACCATGGCGTGGCTACATGAATGAACATAACAGTCAATGCATATCGTACATTAAAGAGCTGATGGATAGTCAGTGAAATTGAACTCAAAGTAAAGACCGATTAGCACTGGTAATCTGTTCCAAGTCCGTGAAGAAAGTCCTGAGCAAAGTAGCAGTTAATACTAATTTGCTGGTTAAGTTAAACCAAACTAGAAAAGCTTCAGTTGAAATTTCACTGACCACTATAGCAACATTGTTTCCTCCTGTGACCTTGAACTTTAACCCCTAACCTTAATCTGTGAAAGTCAAGTTGAACCACCATGCCAAGTATTTAGGTCAAAGGTCTTGTCGTTTGAGACACACACACGACCGACCAGTTGCTCCACACAGCCACTAAAGTGATTTGGTACTAGAGTCTGACAGCGTGAATGAGTCGGAATCAAGTCCATATTTTTCGGACTCAGACTGAGTAGACTTGACCACAACAATGGTCCTGACAACTGAAGATTGTTACTTATTGCCATACCAATGATTTAGTCTAAAAGGCAACACTATACAATTTGATTGATGATGCCAGCACATGCAAACTTTATTGATATTTGCATTGAGATTTAGCTTTGAAAACTCTAATTTTGAGCTGGACTCCGACTTGCTTGAAATCTCTAGACTTGGACTAAATCTACGTGGACGTGACTGGCATGCAGTAAATGGCAGTGAATAATGTGTAACAGTTCTGCAAGCAAAGGTGTGTATGCATATTTTTGTAGATACCAGCACTTATTGGAGCATTCTGGGGAATAGTATTGTTTCATGAAATCAAGGTTAGTTTCATTTGCTAGGCGAAGAGCAGTTATCAGTCAGTCATACTGCAGATGATGTATTTAGTTCATTATTGATATCTATGTCACAGCAGCTGGCTCTTCCAAGCTAGTGCCGACAAGAAGCTCAGCTATCGCAGAGGGACCGTGCGACGCATTGACAATTGACATTTGTCCAGTCAGCTGTACGAAAAATTACATTTGAAAACGCAATAGGTGACTAACATCGAAGGCCACTCAAGTTCATCAGAATTGTTGCTATTTGAAACGCTGTGTATCACTTCCTATTAGTGGTGATGCAAACTTATATGTTATAAACTGACAGATAGCCTTGATTGACATGCAAATATTTTAGAATAATTTCTTTATTAGTCTGACAAATCACCTGTGTTTTCGTTCTGTTTGTGCAATATTCATTTGCAAACGCCATTTTACGCCATTTATATGTTCAAATTAAAATTGCAGCTTCATTCAGCTATATGTTATTGTTGCTGTTATGGAAGACTGACTTACCTGTTGGTTTAGGTGTGAAGAAAAAGAATTTGGTGATTGTGGCATACGCGATGGGAAAACAGTGAGTATCGGTGAGAATAAAGGGCTTTTGATGGGAGGGCAGGGTGGCAAAATTGTGATTGGATGTATAAGGTAGGAAAAGTTCCATGGAATGGGTGGAAGTGGGAAACGTTTTATGGGATGGGGTGGGATTGGAGAAAATTTGGTGCGTACGATAAGTGATAGGGAATATATGTTGGGATTTGGAAGTGTAGAAATTTTCTGTTATGTTGTCATTTTACAGTGTGTCTGTACTTGTGTGTTTCAGGGCCGACGTAACTATATAGTTCTAACATTAGCGGTCTGTTTTGCCCTGTCTGGTTCTGTTCTGACTGGACTATCAAAGTGGGACATATGGAACAGCCCTACTCATGACAACAGCACCACGGCTGCTACTGCTGCAGCTACTACCGTGGCCGTGACAACATCCACCAATCTGACAGTCTGGTACAGTGGCATATCACATGACTGATGTGAATACACACTCCAGCAAGAGCAAAGTATTGCACAGATATTCCGTGTAACGTTGACAACCTGCCTTCACAAACTCACACCTATTACGATGTCTTTTCTCATGCTTTTTACATCTGATGTTTTTTATTCCGACTTCGCCACCCGACATTGTCGGCGAATGCATTATGTTTTGGGGCTGTCCGTCTGCCAAGTTAGTTTGTCCATTCGTCGGGACAGCTGTTACCATGATATCTCATGAACGCCTTGAACAATTTTGATAAAACTCACAGGGAAAGTCAATCCTGTAGTTAAGCCTTATTTATGTCAGTCAGTGCTAGCGTCATTTTGTGGACTGGACAACTGAGTGAATAAAGACTGCAATAACAGAATGCAATCTGAGGCATAGATTGAGGGTAGAGCAATTGATTAATTCATAGACTTGAGTGATTGACTGTTTTGTTCTTATATATTTTTACTGGCCCGCCTACACACAGTGTAGGGGGCCAGTATTGTTTTGCTCTCTGGCGTCTGTCGTCATCTGTAACACTCCATAGCGGGCCTGCAGGCAGCTTTACCCGCACAGACCAGGCGATGTCATCATGCCGCCCCAGGTCTAATTATAACTCCACGGTAACACTGCACGGCGGGCCAGTAGTGTTACATCCCGTTCGGACGACACGTTGTGTTATAGTACATTAACTCTTTTTATAGCACAATGTTAAGCAATGTGTATTTTTGTTTGTATACATATTTATGTGATAATTATGCTCTATTAATTGTTTAGGTTATTGGTGTTTTATTTTGTAATATTACCTGGCAGTCGATGCATTTAGTAATTCAGCTTTTAGCTGCTGCAGGCATTCTTAATACAAATTCCCTGTTGTGCCTTGCAGCTGATTATATGGACTGATGAGAATAACAGGGTGAATATTTTTATTATTGCTATTATTAACATTATTGCTGTTATTATTAAGAAGATACGAATTATAGTTTTGTTGTCATGACAAATACTGCAGAGGTACTTGACAGACTCCGAGAGGTATTAACAAGAGGGTTGATACAGAGAAACGAGTCATATTAGTGGTCAGCAGAACTTGATCTAAATACATATTTTCACGTATCAAGCTTTGTTGATCACTATCTCACAGTGTTCAACCGTCTCATCGATAACTTCTCAGACTGCTGCTGCTGCTCTGTTCATCTCGTCATTGTAAGCAATGGCGTCAGTGCGTCAATGACACTGGAAGGACATTCCCTTAAGATCTTTCAGAGGGTCCCGGAAGCGCAGCTGCCAAGTGTTTTTACCCGCACGACGCTATGCTAGTGCGCTAGTGCGGTATTAGTCATCATGTGTTTGTCCGTCTGTCTGTCACAAGTCGGTGTTTTACAAAGACGGCTAAACCTAGGATCACACAAGCAACGCCGCCCGATAGGCCACAGACTCTCTTAAGTTTTTTATGTCAAAGACCTCGGCAAAATTCCAATGGGGTCACCCCCAACAGGGCGCAAAATAGACGTGCGGTAAGTTACAATCATCGATTTTCGACCATATCTCAGAAACGGTGCAAAATATGGACACAGTTACTCTATGGAAGGCTAGTAGGAACTCGTGTGCACTTTACCGATTGGTGCTATTTCCGGTGACCCCTAATTACTCCCCAAAGTACCCCATTTTCGACATTTGCTATCGCCTTTCATCTTCATAGTGGGTGGAGATAGAAACTTCAAATTTGGTAGACAGCCTGATCGTAGCAAGTCCTAGCCCATGGACGGTAAACTATCCCTGAAAGGGGCGTGGTCAGGTCACGTAAACCATTTAAATTTTGTACACAGGTAGGCTATATCAAGTCCTAGCTTTCGGATGACAAACCACCCCTAAAAGGGGCATGGTCAGTGTCACATGAACCTTTTTAAATTTTGCGGCCACCAATGATGTTTCTGGAACAGCTGAAGCTAGTCGTGTGTGCTCTATTGAATGATGTATACACACCACAGTAGGCCGACATTTCAACTGATAGAGTGTCGCGTGGGTCTCTCGGCGATAGCTGACCTTCTTTTCAATCCACTGCTAAGCCCTAAAACCGTGTATATAGAATAAAGATTAGATATTTGGGATTTCCTGTGGCTATACATCCCGTAATATATTGGGGAAACGTAACCCCCATAGCTACCAAATTGACTTGCCTGACTGTAATTAGTAGACGGCCAATAATAGTGATTTGTGAACTATGAAATGGTGCAGTGTGGATGCCAGTACTCAGTACGAGGCAGCATGTGCGTGACAGCGTCACTGGTATGTGATTATAAACTGTGATAGACTCGTATCTTTGAAGAATCTGCTATTGGCTTAGTTCAGAGTCCAGTTTCTGCGGGTTAATGACTATGAAATGAGCGTAATATATGTTATATTGCTGTTCTCCATTATATTCACATTACGTGACTGAGCAGTTTGTTTAATATGATACATTAATGTACTGTGAAGAGTTGGTTAACTTATGTGCGGCTGTCATCCGTAACCAACTTCACAGCCGTATTAGTAAGTTTTCTTGAAGATTTTTGTTGAAGTCTTGTAAGTTGATATGCATAGTCTGTTGTTGCTGTTTATAGTAAACATAAAAATTTTTGTCGTCTTTTATATGCCTGCTAGGCTGTCATTACACATATATAAATATGCACATCGTTAATCGTGTGATTCTGGCGAGTTAGTGTGAGAACTCTTGTCAGTTGTGTTTGCATGGAATGCCTGTCAGCAATGCACCCCCCCCCTCCCGTCCAGTAGACAGCATCTATGATGATTGTCTGGATGTTAGGACGGAAAATAATCCGAACTGTGCTGTGTTGTGTACAACAGTCGTGCACAGTGATATATGCACACACACGTGAACAGTTCTTAAATCTGCATGTTGGTTTAGGTTTAGACTTTGTTTTTGTGTGTGTATTGTGTTGATGTTAGCTTAGATCAGTTTACTCCTGTGTTGCTTGCTTTTATTGTGTTAGGTTTAGTTTCGTTTAGTTGCTGGGAAGCACATCTCTGAGATGACGCATTTTGTGTCGACTGGGACGTATTAATAACGTCACGGTCAGTCTGTCAGCAATACCTGAAGCTGGGTTGCTTCAGTCAGACCCTGCCGCCGTGTGAGCCCCTGAGCGTTAGAATGGTTCCAGTCTGTTTCTGGGCCGGACGTCACACCAGGCGAGTGGGCAACTAAACCTGCATTATAGTGTCTTTTGGCTACTGGAGCATGTCTGCCTTTGTCGTGTTAGGTTTGGTTTGATTGACAACGAAGAACGTCTCCAAAATTACCTATTATTGTGTCGAGTTGGGCGTAAAACTTTACCTCAATCAGTTAGTCTTGTCAAAGACATCATAATATTTGGGTGGTAAATTTCTTTTATATGGTTGTCTATGCTGGACCGGACTTGGTCACTTGACCAGTGAATGGGCGTCTTTAACTGCCAAGTATGCCCATAGCGTGTCGGTCAGTTTCTACCCTGCTGTAGGCACTAGCATAATAACTTAAATGAGCCTCCCCTATTCTTTCCCATTTTGTGTCGTCGCTGAACAAAACGGCAACGAGGTTTGGAGGTTACTGTATCGTTGGCCGTCCTTTACCTGGTGGAACTAAGTCTCCATCCAAGACCTTTTCCCTGATACAGCCTATTGTGTGCTGAAAGGGGACGTTAATTTCCCAACCAACCAACCGGTTTACAATTTGTTGTATGCGTTATATAAGGGAGGGGGTAGTTTTTGTCAAAGTTATATATTATATAACGCTAACCGTTTGAGTAATGTTGAATGCTGTAGGCCTAGATTTCATGTACGTGTGCATGTAAAATTGGGAATGCAGTGATTTACACAGCCTTTTGACAATATTATACTGAACATTGACAGCAACTGCACTAATGAATGTTTTCGTGTTTTCCTGTTGTATGATGGCATTTTGTTATAAAGTTTTTTTACAGATTGATTTCATGATGTTCCTGCTATGAACACCATTTTAGGTGCAAACCGGTTTAACGATGAGGGAGGCTGTTAATCAAGTGTTATATAATTTGGACAGGGTCTGCAGCACTGTTATTAGCATTATATAGGGGTGGAAATATCAAAAAAATGACATTTTTGGCATTATATAATATGAGGATGACCCCTTATCCCCATAAAACTCACATAGTCGCTGAAAACTGAGCCAAGAATTAAACTTGGAAACAAGAAGTATCGTTGGAATACACATGCAAAAATGGCTAATTGTGATGAAAGAGAGTATGAAAATTGAAACATGAATTTATGTATTATTCGTATTTGAAGAATGTTTGTTCAAAACAAAATGTTACTAACGAATGATTAATGAAGTACGTTCTTAGGTGCCACGTTGGTGGGATGAATAGGAAAGAGGCAGTCTGTTAACGGAAATACTGCAGCCAAGAGCATTTCTTTTGTCATTAATGGTAAGGGTTAAGCCTAATGTTGGTAGTGTCTGTTAATTCCTGCCAATGTCATCACCTCGTCTAAATAGGGGCCTATTGAGTTTATTGCGCTGTGCAGTGCCGCACAGATATCCAGTATATTGTCT
>Ga0209363_1000735_pt1 | contig 13931 bp, 6 predicted proteins | sample WorMetexBAHAMAS3_FD_187385 | JGI IMG/M metagenome (GOLD analysis project Ga0209363, IMG submission 187385) | Marine gutless worms symbiont microbial communities from Max Planck institute for Marine Microbiology, Germany - Inanidrilus exumae... | ecosystem: Host-associated > Annelida > Digestive... | reverse complement strand
ACCAGGCCGACTACAGCCGGCGGCTAGGCCGACAGTCATCAGTCACTGATCTGACCAGCACTGTGAGACAATGTGGATGTCCCTTCCACCACGACGACTCCTTCGCTTCCATCAACCATTCTTCGACCTTCCTCTCCAGGAGAACGAAAGACCGGTACGTACCGCCGGAGCCGCTCTACGCGCATGCCTCGTCGATGCCACTTCCGCTTCCGCCGGAAGTGGTTTCGACGGCGAACCGGGAGGCGGCCGTCGTCTCGGACGACGGTCGATCGTTGAGCGGTTCCAGTGTCGACAGCTGCATTGTGGGACGCGACGGGTCACGTGATCACTCTCAGCCGGATATCGTAACGAGACATGCGCGGACGGAAGTCGAGATGGCATCGCGATGACGTTGCCGTATTTGTCGCACGTCGGCGCTAACCGTGCTCAGTCTTCGCGAACCGTTTAATGGGCAGTGTAAACAGTTCGTCACAGTAGCACATTAGCGTTTACGCTGTTGTAAAGCCGGCTCAACATTGAGAACGGCAAAATTTGGCGTGTTAGAACTCCGTAACATCACCCGTGAACGGACTGACACGAAATCTGACGGCAATGTGAACACCCGAAGAAAAGCAGACTTAAGCGTAGGTGATTACGGTCCTGACGCAGCAGAGCCAAACTGACCAATCGTTCTGTATGATTTCATACACTAGGCCTAACTTTGTGATTATTAAACTTTATTCCACCGTCGCACTCGTATCGCCTATCTCTACAATGCATGTCTGGCGTGGTATAACGTAGTGTTAACCGCACGATCACTCAAGCGTGAAATACAGACAGCTGGTGCAAAGTGCTAACATCTCTGACGTCAGCAATCAACCATTCTACGCTTGAGTGATACGTGGGTTTAACAATAAGTCATACCACGCCAGACATCCTCGCTCACTGGAGGTAGAAAGCGCTGACATTTCTCCTGAGCTGTATCACCTTCATCATCACATATATCACATACTTTATAACCGATATCAAAACAAGCAGTAGCACACATAACTATGACTTCTCTCAGCTACGAACAATCTGCTTCCACTGACAGTCTGGCAGCCTTGCATTTGCAATAAGCTGAAGCTGCGACAAACAAAATACACTACTGATGACTCGTGCGACGGTCGAATAAATGTGTTGAACCACAGCCTGTCGTGGTCTAAGTTCGTTAACACTCACTTATACCACTCCAGACAGTGGTTTAACATATAAATAATGTTATTGGTAAGCGATCATTAATGTGGGAGTGTCGTTGGTTCTTGGAACAGCTGAAGCACTCTGAGATCAGTCATATGCAGGTGCACACGTTAGGCCCATAGACCTCGTCTTTTTTAAAATTTGCTCACCTACGTGCATGACGTCATTACCGTGAAGATGCAGTTTTCAGGCGGCGCAGTCACTGTATCTCGACAGTCTGTCAGCGGCATTAGGCCCACTTAAAGATGCTCTGTGTTGTTCGTTAAACCCAAAAGTTCTAGGCGTAGACTAGAAGAGAAGCGACATCCGTATTGGTTCATTTGCTGGCAATTATAATGCTCAACTCAACCCAGGCATGTTAGTCGTCGTAGTTATTAGCCTGCTTCACTACCTCGCTGTTTTGTGCTTGCAATGAGAGCAGGGTGCTTACAAATTTGGCAAAATGAAATTCCCACAGTTTTCCAGACCCCTTAAACAGTTTTTCCATACAATTATAACGTTAAAACCCGATGTAACGAACCACCTTACCAGCCATTTCGGTACCTTTCTTGCTCTAATGTAGAATTACAGAATATATTTTTAAGGAGCATCCATCCACGCCAGTCACTGTGTCACCCAAACTATCTATGCTCAGAGTATATTTCAAATTTCCCTGAGTTTTCTAGAATTTAAAAAATCCCTGAGTTTTCCAGAGTTGTAAGCACCCTGTGAGAGGCAGTACCTTATCAGAGAGTTCCCACCTACAATGGCGAATGTAGCGCCACCGATGGGCGCTACCGTTCATCGAATAGCGACGTCAAGTCGACTCCTTATAACGTATTAGGTTAAAAACACTACTTTTACTTTTGTTTAGGCTTATCCAACCTTCTGCAATCTGTGGAACAGGGTTTCACAGATCACCTATTCAGCAGCGTCAAAGCACGGCAGATAATGGGTACACTAGACACCAAGACAGACGTGTGTGCTGAAAACTGACACTGTTGACAACAGTAGCAGCGAACAAGCATGATGGATGGAATTTATTCTGCAATAAATCACAGAACAACGAACAAGTAACTATGAAGTTGATGTCAACGCACAAGGAACAGGACCAAAAAACGAGCTGAACTACAACCACAGCAAACTGAACGTAAGAAGCAATGATATGAAGAACGAGAAAAACACTGCAAACATTACACGCCACAAAACACACAGCGCGCTCCACCGAAAACGTCATGAATAGTTCCGCATCACTGACAACTGACAGAATTCACATTTTAAACGCTCAGAATCACCAGCAACCAATGACTCACTGTCAATGGCTGTTTTCCACGCGGACCCAGTTAGACAGCCAATCTCTGGTTTTCTGGATAATTGTGGTAGGGATTTTTAAAAATAAAAAAGTTCGACGACATTCGTGTCACTGACTGGCACACATCGCAAACATTGCGTCACTTTATCTTTCGCTAAAACTAAAGTCTAAAACCGTAGTCTAAAACCAAAGCTTCATCTGAATGGCTAAAACCTGGTTTTAGACCGAGTTCAGATTAAGCGAAAGATGAAGTGATTTGGTTGTAGACTAAAATCTTAACTCTTAGGATTAGTGATAATTGCTTATCTAAATAAATTAGGACGGTTTGGTTTGAGACCGGATTGTTGAGATTAAGTTCGGTTTAAGACCAAACTTTGGTCTTAAACTTTGGTTTAAGCGGTAAGTTTGGTTTTAGACTTTGGTCTTAGACCAAAGTTTATCGTCACTTCACGTTTTGCATTAATTAGGTCTTAAACCGGACTTTTGTCTAAGACTAAGGTTTTAGACTTTGGTTTTAGCGTAAGATAAAGTGACCCACTGTCATGTAAGTGCACTTGCAAATAACGGCAAACACGTAGCAAATTGTAAACATATAAGCAGCTAAGCACACAAGCAAACTGGCCGAATTATGAAAAAAAAACACAAAACATACAGAAACAAGGCAATCGTAGATATCAGACTTCACCCGTGGTGTGCAATTGCACCTTCTTTAACTTAATTCCCATTAACGCTAAAGTAGCTTCGCTTTCCTACGTCCATGCATCAATGTATATTTGTTACTTCGCAAACGTTCATTGTTACCACAGCAACAATAGCTCAGCCGACGTTCGTTTCGGTAATTCTTCCCATTAATTGGCAAAGTTCTCTGTTCCTCTTTTATTTCAGCTTGCGGGTAATTTCAAAAATAGTTCGCCAAAATTATGCCCTTTAATAATAGGAAATTGAATTCGCTCCGACTTTGCGGTAAATAAATTTAAGCGAAATTGGTCCTTCGTAGCGAAATTCATACCGCTATGTGACCCACTGTAGAAGAAAAACATGATGTAATCCACAAAACCGGAAGTACATAACGTATCACAATGACGCCGGAAGGGGGACTGAGCCACGACCATAGGCAACATGAACAAAAAATGTAGTAATTATCGTGCATGTGGTTCCTTGCGGACAGACACACAGACATACTCATCACAATACTTTGCAATTGCTCCTGCGGGCCAAGTAACAAACGTAAACCAACAGTCATCAGAAAGAACTACTTATATTGCGCGATTATGTGTGGTATACAATACGGCTCAGACAGTTCTGATAATGCATCATGTCCTTCAGCAACAATAGGGAAAAATAACCAAGCATTAATAATAATGGTCTTAAAGCAACGAGTAATCAAATTCAGGAGTTGGAGAAGTAATGAATATTAATAACAATTTCACATATTCACTGCAACCAAACCATGTGATATAATACGATATTAAACAGGATAAAATATTAAAAAGATCACAACAGACCGTATGCGGTAAACTAGAGTGACACGGGGACAACATTTTATCTCCATCGTAGTTGTAGGGCCTAAGAGGCATGCAACGTGAATTCCAGAAGAAAAAAAAGCCTACTCAGCGGCATTATTACCGCAGTATTACCGTAGTCAGTGTCCCCGTTCCCACAGTAACAAGCACCCGTTACTGCGGTAATACTGCGTTTTTGGCCAATTTTCCCCACTGCCGTGGTAATTACCACGTTACCACGGGAATATACCGCGGGATTCCTGCAGTATTCGTGACCGTGTCACTCTCAACTGTAAACTGTCAAGTTCACAGCACAAAATCACACTGAATGAAGCCCTGAGATACTGAGGACGCTTCATTCATGCCAGTTCATTGACAGTTATTATGTCAAATAACACAAAGTTGACATACTAAGGTAAAGTGGGTCACTTTATCTTTCGCTAAAAGCAAAGTCGAAAACCGTAGTCTAAGACCAAAACTCGGTCTAAAACCAGGTTTTAGCCATTCAGATTAAGCTTTGGTTTTAGACTTTGGTTTTAGTGAAAGATAAAGTGACCCGGTGTATCAAACGTCACAGTGCATCCGTCATGGCCAGTGCACAGTTAAACTGATAGTCGAGCTAAAAGGCAGGACCACAGATATTGGAAGTGCTGGACTCATGTGGCACAACGATTTGGGCATAACACACCATTCATACCGTCATGTGCATGAATACTTGTGCAAACCCAGAAAGCAACTCCGGTCCTTTCTGTGGCTTTGATGAATATTCATACCATGATGTTCATTATTCATCATCAATTGATACACATAAAGGTTGCCAGTCCAACCTATGTCCACATCGTGTCACTCCGAAATGGCATGTTATGCCCAACATCTTGCGGCACATGGGTCTAGCAAAGATAAATATATATTATTTGACCACAAGCAAAGCAAGTGGAAGTTAGATCACTGGATTTATTTACACTGTGAGTCAATGTACCAATTATATTACTGCCCATAATGATGCCTCAATGCACAGACCTATGCCCCCACTAATACGTTAACACAGAAACACACAAAATGCAAGCATATACCAGACTTCTGCAATAAACTGTAAGCCTCATCAGTTCTGACTAACTGAAAATTTGGGGGAAATTTTATCGCAGAACTTAAATTATAGCAAAATGATAAAAATGTGGCTAAAATTGTGCTACAGCAATAACAACAATTGCAAGAAGGCATGTTACTTGATTGTATCAAAAATCATTAATCATATACAAACAGCAGATGACAACAAAACAAGCATTTATTATCAATTAAATTAGTAAATTAAATTATTAATTATAGAACGTCATGACACAGCAAAAGCCATATTACCAACTGGTATGTGATTGATGATGTAAAATTTAGGTTTTAGATTGTGATCTGTCCAGCAGCTATGTCAGATTTTTCATTTGGCATCTAGCCACTAGCTCAGAAGCATTGACAATGATAAGTCAAAAGGTAAAGGTCGGATTCTTCTATAGTGCTACTTACAGCGGCAGTGCCGCGACCAGCCGCGCTGTACAATCGTAGGAAGTGGCAGTTGATTGGCATAAGCCAATGGTGCTGCAGCGCAAATTGCAGCCATCCATTGCACGCGTTAACGTACAATTGGACCCGCGGCATGCCACACCACAAACACTCAAACACACCACCACTCCAATCAACCGCACCAGGCCTTCACCCCGTGAGCATTCACCAGATGGCACCGCCCGTGCGAGGAAACACACATCCAATTACAGCTTACTACTCAGTTTATCGACCTCGAAAGGATGAAAGGCTGAGTCGACCTGGTTGGCTGGTTACATACCGAAATAAAGTGCCGCCTCCGGGAGTCGAACCCGGACACATCACCCATCCCAGTACTAACGGGGCTTGACGTAGAGTAACTTCGTTGATACGACCAACGCCGTTACCACTACGCCACGCCGCCAACTAGCAAGAAGCCATGAGGACACATAAACAAACTGATATGCAGATATGACACAATAACGAGCACTGTTACAAGCCCAAAGTCAGTCATCACAACTGAACTGGAGGCAGCAGGTACCAGCAGAAGATAAAAGTCTTACACTAAGAGGCAGTCCATTTCCGACTAGCGGCAAAATGACTCACTTCAGATGTAGGCAATTACTGCATACTATGACACCACCTGGTGACTATCGCTGAAACAATGCTTGCAAAGGCAATTCGTAATGTTACAATAATATTTTTCATACTTTTACTTCAGAAACCCAGAAACAAGAAAGAATCTTAAATGTCCAAAGGCACACATCTTCTCAGAGTTTTATGAAAAGTCATCCAAGCGCTTTCAGTAATCCTACTAACAGACGGAAATAGATAACAAACTAGAACAGTTTCAGATCTTCTGCTGCATGGACGCAATTACGTGTGATATAAAAACAGTGAAGTAACAGTGTAAAATGCATAGCAGACACGAAGGCAAATCATATCAATTCATGTAGCTGTACGTATAACCAGGCAACGGACGATAACACTGTGTCACATTACAATATGCCAATAACAACCTAAACAATCACAATGGTTCCAAGGCAACTATATGGAATCATATAACGGCTTCACTGAAAGTTATTGCATAAAGTTCGATGAAAATACTGCAATACATCAACATATTCCGCCATCAACAGTACAGTGAGTGTGATAAGTTACCAGGGATTATCACTGGGGATTCCCACACAGTGATGACTTCACAATGGGATTTCCCTCAGCTAGCGATGACGTCACTGACGATGATGATGTAGATATGTTGCTATGACAACTAGCATCAACACGGCAGCATGACGTCACAGGGGGTACTTGCCTACATAAATATCATAAACACAGCACTGACATCAACTACATCAACCACGAGTGCACTCATGAGATCTGTTACTTACTTTAACATACCATGCAAGTTGGAGAAATAGAAAAACACAAAGTACAGTGGTGGCGGCGTGGTGTAGTGGTAACGTCGTTGGTCTCGATCAACGAGGTTAACCTACGCTGAGCCCGGTTACTACTGGGATGGGTGACCGTATCCGGGTCCTACTCCCGGAGGCGGCACTTTATTTCGGTATCTAACCAACCACCCAGGTCGACTCAGCCTTCTACCCTCCGTGGGACGGTAAAATGAGTACCAGCCAAAGGGCGGTGATGCTCTACTGCTGGGGAGTAAAGGCAGGCATGGTGTAATTTACAGGTAAAACTGTGTGATCAATGTTTGAGCGCAGTAGAGGTAGTTACGACGATGCGCTATACAAATCGACGTATACTTTACTTTACTTTACTCATAAGATCAAAATGAAACAGTAGACACAATTTATAAGAAGAAAGAACGACGGCAAAACAAAATTATTAAGTTCGTTACCCACACTAATGATAGTTGCGACAGTAGGGTTTCCAGCAGCATTTGTCTGTCTGTATTTCTGCACGATATCTTAATAACCGCTGCAGCTAGGATCACTAAACTTGACACAGAAATGTTCCACCACGAGTGCTGTAAGCCCACTTATTTTAGAGTTAAAAGGTCAAAGTTCAAGGTTACAAGGCACTAAAAACAGTGCCAAGGTGGGTTTTGCACTCTTGTGAGTGCCAGCTTCTTTTAATTAGAACTGGACCTTCACCTGGAACTCTACGCCCAATGATATTCGACTGTGTCACAAAGTGCCAACATGCAAAGAACATTTAAAGACATATCTATTTGCTCCAGGCCCATCTGCCTCCACTGTCCCCGAATCTTGGGATCCACAATGCTATACTATACCAATATTTAGTCAGTAATATTATAATTCACGGAAGATAGAAGAACACAAAAAACATGAACGAGGCAGTGATGTCAAATTAATGATATGAATTCCATGTTAAGTGCACAAAAATGTCAATTTATACAGTGCAATGTGATAGAAACCTTCTAATCCACTATCAACAAACTGCTGACAAAAGACAAACTAAAAAATTAGCCCCATACGGTCGACTCCTACTTACTGCCAACTTCAAAGTCACGTGACACAAAAAAACTAGGACAAAAATAACAAATCCGGCCCCGATAAGCTGTAAATATTGTGCCTAATTTAAGAATCCGTGGTCATTTGCCAGCCCCCATTATAAATGGGGGAGGATACAGCCTTTGAAAATGGGCGATTTTCTGACGTTCAAACGCTCGTGACCTTGACCTTGGATCGGGTCATACTGCATACCGTCATGCATCAGTCGTCGACCCTCTACCTACATACCAAATGTCATTGAAATCGAAGAAACTTTTTGTGGACGGACGGACGTACGGACGGACATTTGAGACCCACTTTATTAGGTCGACTCAGAAGAGTCGACCTAAAAATAATCACATCCATTACTCACTCCCCAACGAACATACAGACACAAAATAAGCGAAGACAGCAGCTTACAGCGAGGTGTCTAAGTGCCAATCGTTGTATGCCATGTCACACGACAGAGACCTTGAACCTGAACTGGACAGCACCTGGTCACTATCTTGATTACTTATTAACTGCTCGACTGGCCAGCAGTTAGATACCGAGCCCGGAGTGTCTTGAATCAACCCTGCAACACCGAAATGTCGCAGATATACCACTAGAGCTGGTGTACGCAATCACGGATAGCTTTTACATTTATGAAAGGCCGCTGACTGAAATAAATGTGATCGCTACCTTCTGTGCGTTGAATTTGCGGATAAAATTTTGATATTTGCTGTTTTAGAACGGCGGCTTTTACAATGAAGAGAAACTGAAGCCAGTTTTTGTTTTTATAATAAGAATACAGCCACGGTTACACATCAGCAGATACTCGCAGTCAGATATAACATGACTCAAGGCAGTGAGCACTGTCATCGTTGGGTTATGATGTAGATGCAGGTGGCTTACTGGTAGCAAGAGTTACATACTGTAAAACCGCTTAACTTTGCTGCCCTAAAAATTGGCAATTTTGCATACAAAAAAATTATTTTGGCACCTTTTATTTTGGCGAACTCAAGTCGCACAGTTCCAACACACGAGTAATGCCAATTACAGCTGGTACAGTATCGATATTCACGCCCTTAAATTTCACGGTTTTGTTAAGTTGGCAAAATTCGTGAAATAAAGGGCACACGAACATAAAGGTTTTTACAGTATTAGTATTAAACTATGAACACTATGAACTATGAACTGTCATGCTGAGAGTTAATATTAAGAAAGGAAAGCTTAGAGACAAACTAAGCAGAAAAATTTTCTGATTAGTTCTGACTTTTTAAGAACTTGAGCATGCACAGTTGGTTCTGTCATGGGTATGGTGGTGCATGATTGTAAAAAAGTATATTCAATTTCATATATTTACTGTTGTTTTGCAACATACATTGTACAAGAACAGTAAAGTATGCTTGTGAGTTGGTTAAAGTATTTGTTTACGAAACTTTACTGATGAAGTCATTGAATTCTAAATTTGCAAGCACTTATTTGCTAGTTAAGTGAGAGCTAAGCGCTTTTCCTAAGCGATTTTTGTCAGCGCTCGCCAACTTAACATGACCCTGGCTTGTATGGAATTGGCACCCACTATTAAACAACCAATAAATGTGTTGTAATGTAGTACCTGTGAGTACACGGTGACACATACGCACAGCCAGTGAGCAGGCAGTCAAGACAGCCTGAGGCTAGTGGGTCGTCAGAGTCACTGCCTTTACACTGTTGGCTGGGTCACAGAAGAGGATATCCTGCCTACAACAGGTGGCTAGTAGCCGCCTCTGGAACAGTCTGCCGCCTGACGTTGCCTCAGCTCCAACGCTGACTGTTTTTCGGAATTGCCTCAAAACTTTCCTTTTCTCCCGATCATTTCCCAACTAACTGTTTTCCGTTTCTAGTGCTGTACGCCGTGTATTGTAGTGGTTTAGCAGTCTTGTACTTAGGCCACTCTAAATAACTCTAATGTAATGTAATGTAACATCCTATGTCACTCATCCTCAGAGGTAATCTTCCGGCACGAATGGCAGAAAGAAAACGATGGAACCCAGGTTCACCCAGAGAAAGGCCGATAAACTGTATGAGGTGGTGATGGTGGCTGACACGTACGTCTCGAGGCATCTGACTGGACGACCGCAGATCGTGGTCGATGTGACATGGTCAACGACTGACATGACTTCACCGCCTGGTCACATCTGTCCACCTCCAACGCAATCCTCTACAAACAGCAGCTCATGTCAACCAGGGTTCCCACTATTTTTTGATATTAAAATTCAAGGACTTTTCCAGGAATTTCAAGGACCCTCACATTTCATTTTCAAGGACCAATTCTCGACGGAAGTTTACAGCATGAGCAGAAGAACCGCAATATTTAATGTTTATTTATGTGATGATGGTAGAGTAACAGGGTAATAAAACATGATATTACTTAGCAAATGTTGATTCAGGCAACACACCTAGCAGACAATGCTGTTTAATGAATTTGGTGATCGCAATGTTTGACGTCATGGTGAATTCAAGGACTTTCAAGGACCTGTGTAATGAAATTTAAAGACTTTCAAGCACCTGTCCTCTTTTCAAGTACTTTCAAGGCCTTGAATTTAGGAGAAAAAAATACAAGGACTTTCAAGGATGCGTGGGAACCCTGAAATGAACATAAGAAAACTCTGCATCAGTCATCGCCGAGGATCAACGCAGCAACTGGCTAAGGTTTGGCTGGAAAATGACTATCATATCATGGGTGATTGTGTTACATAATCTAAGTTGGTTACTCAAACAACCACAAATACATTCTACAAAGTACAAACATTACTCTACACTAAAAATAGTCCATGCATTGTAATAATCTATGCTACCTATTATTCTAGGAAGTCGACTAAATGGTAAAGTAAATCTAAAAGCAACTAGAAAACATAGGCATTCGTATCGACATGCAGACCCACGCTGGCAACAGCTGCAGGCAGCACAGGAGTACACAATACCGGTCATGGTCACTAGCAACCGTGAGACCGTGATGGTTTTCGTACTGTGTGACCTTGATCTCTGACCTTTTGACCTCTTGGTCAATGCATGCCGTGCGACTACAATAGAATATATGTTTACCAAGTTTGGTGTTGATAGCTCAAGCCGTTTTCCTTTTAGAGTGCGGACAAACAGACAGACAGACAAACAGACGCGACCGAACGCCCTACCCATGCTGGCGGCTATATAGCTGGCATGGGTAACAACTGTTGCCAGCATGTATTTGTACCGTGTCCTAGAAGCTACTTTACCTAGCTTATTCCACGTTAATCAGTACGTTCTACTACTACTACTACTACTACATGTCAAGGTTTAAATGCATGATATGACGCATGCAAGATAGATATGGAAAGTTATAAGCAAACCAAAGTAAAATGTTCAAATCACAGAATTACAGAGCTCTGGCTGACAGCTCACCCTTGGATAGTCAACATGGCGTTGTAAAGCTTGCTGCAGGGCTCGCTGGAACAACGCAGATTCATGGTCTGTAACAGTATGCAGCATACACAAGTGCTCAAAAAATATTGACGAGAGGCTGCATTGCATGGGGGTGGATTTTTCATGGGGGAAAAGTTAATGTGACACCGGCCAGACGGGGAGATGCAATTGGCTGCAGCAGTCGGGCTAATGCCGTCATTGATTTTTTACTGCATACACCGCAGTAATAACTCACAATGCTTTTCAAAAATTGCCCCTTCCCCTGGGGTCTGGACCCCCATCTAATACATGGGTTACTTGAACTCATGCGAGTCACAAACATCATCTTGATCAGTTCAGCTGTTTCTGCAGAGCTCACAAACGTGACCGACAGCCATATACACAGTCACACACACAGACCATGCTACTCTGTCCATAGCTAAGCCGCATCTAGCTATTGCTATAGCTATAATTAACTACATCTGTAGCTGGGTCTGCTGATTGAAAGCAAACGTTTGGGTCATATGGAGTAGGTTTAATGCACACCGGACGCCCCTTCCATCACCAACCGATAGTGCCAAAGCATCAAAATGATTGAAGTAAACAATAATTAATTTCAATAGCTTATAACAATGTTTGGATGCACAACAGACTGGTAAAAAACACATTGATACATGAAATTAGCATGATTAGAGATGGACATGTGGGTTTAGTGTGAAAGAAAGAAACAAACAAAAGAGTTCAGACAATTGTTTGCATCAGTCAGTTAGATAATTAGCAAGTGCAGACTTAAGACGGTTTGGTAAGGTAAATGTAACAGCTGGTTCAAACAGTGGACAGTATTCAGTCATGGCAGTAGAAGGTATTAGACAGTGAGGACGTCAGAGAAAGACGTGGGGGAATATGTCAAAGACAATATAAAACGTTTCGGTATGTCCCAAGAAAATACAGGCTGACAACTGCGGTAAAAATGGTGCATATGTATCAAAGTCAAAGCATCATGTTGTCATGTAAAATGAATATTTACAGAATACTAAATGCTCTTAAACAATGCCAATGTACTGGGTACATCAGCAGTCTGACTAGATAACACACGACCATAGCAGCACGTGATGATAATAAAACACACAGCAACTTACGAAGCTGAACTGGGCTTCCATTAGCAGACAATGAGGCTCCAGCTTGAGACAACAGCTCACTCAACACAGAACTATCCTCCTGTAGAAGGTCAACAGCTTTCGACGGAAATTCTACTCGGCTGCGTTTTGCTGTAAGTAATACATCAACAACCATTAATACACATCAACCTCTGTTAGCTGGCACCTGCAGTAAAGACTGCAGGATTTTGTTGGAGTAGTTTTTCTGACGGCCAATAGCACACTTGAATTAGGAAGACGATGCTAGAGTTCAACTCAACAGTATTAACTACACCATAATATGACAATCCCAAGTATATATGTAACTCAAAATAAGCTGAATGGAGTATCATACTTGACTTAATGGACTTCAAGAGTGGAATATTTTACTACTGCAATTACTACTCATGTATTTAAATATTTTAGGGATATTTTTGGAAAACCCTGCAATAGTTACATAGACAGCTTCCTTGGGAATCTGTCAGTAAAAGAATTTTGAAAATCAGTCTACATTTGCCTAAGTTATGATCAAACATCAAATGTATTGTTTTTTTTGAGACACAGTGTATATATGGAGTTTAAAATGACAGTTTTTCTCGCTAACATATCGGACACTCCACGTCACTGACGCCACCGGGACAGTTTGGCGCCATTGCAAGTAGGGTGAGCTAAATCTGTCTTGTGTCCAAGACGCCGGGGTTTCAATTTGTGGCATACAGTGAATCTAATTTTTGGCATACAGTGAATCCGAGGCATTAAAACTTGGGCGACCACTCTCGCGTACTATTTTATACCAATGTCCATACAGACAACTATTATTATGTAACTTAATATGGCATATAAACGGCACACGTTTGCAAGCGCTCCTGACTCACGAGCGATTCAGAGATATAAAGGCCTACAGGCATGTAATGTTCTAACGCAAACATGGTCGGAGGCTCCTCGGACTGTGACTGAAAACATCAAGCTTTTAAAAGTTGGGTTCCGACTCAAAATGAACATCACATGCGACACATACATGTGTTAATTAGCCAGGATGCCAAGGTAACAGTTTTTCAGCATCCAGCAATGCCGGGCTATTCCGTCGGTGAACTAATGGAAAAGTACGGTAACTACAAACACTCCTGCCTTCTGGTAGATGGATTCATGTCTGATCATCATTGCAAGGGCTCAATACTCTCCAAGCGATTCCCTTTCTCGGCAACCATATTTCCGACAGTGGCAGAAGGGGGAGAGATGAGGGTGACTATCACCACATTACATCGAGAAAACTAAAGCAGGCTTCAAAAACCTTTGTATCCGAGACATAATGAATAACATAACAATGATACATAAAATATTATACTCAGTGACGTAACTTTGGTCTGAAAAGTGAGGG
>Ga0209363_1000733_pt1 | contig 13939 bp, 12 predicted proteins | sample WorMetexBAHAMAS3_FD_187385 | JGI IMG/M metagenome (GOLD analysis project Ga0209363, IMG submission 187385) | Marine gutless worms symbiont microbial communities from Max Planck institute for Marine Microbiology, Germany - Inanidrilus exumae... | ecosystem: Host-associated > Annelida > Digestive... | reverse complement strand
ATGTTAGTTTTCGTATAGTTCATTGCAAATATTTTATTTTATACAGTTTACGCATTTTATTTTTAGTTCACAGTCGCTATCTGTAGTTTTGCTTTAGGTTTTGTCTTAAGTCTCAAGGCAAGAAATTAGTGCCCTTCAGTAGGTCTGCTTGATCACTAAGTCTCCATCAGGTTCTCATATGTATCAGTTTAAACACGAACTGCCTCAACCACAAGTCGGCTGCTAAATGAAATATTTAGGCCTGTGAAGATTGCCTTTAGTGCTTTGACTCTGTTAATTGTGCATCAAGAAGAGCATCTGACCCATAAAAATGAGCGATGAGATGCTGATACGGTTATCTGTCTGAAGTGATGTTCAAATAATTCACATTATGGTCCAGCTGATGCCACTGCCACCCTGTCATCCCTTACTTTATTAAAATCTGGAATAGTTTAACTTTCTGGTGCAGGCTTATCCTGATTGTCATGGAAAAAAGGCCGTAAAATGAGTATTGTTATTGTGTAGGCCTGTGAATCTGGCTGACTGGTGAAGTCCTAGCAAGTAGGGCCAGTCTTTACAGTCCCAATTGACAGTTGACACAAAAAATCCATTGCATCCACATTTGTTGTGCTTCCAGTCTGGACGTGCTCAGCTGAGAAGATGCAGATAGATGACCACAGCTGCATGTCGATTGCACTGTAATTTGAGCAGTGGATGATGCAAGGAATGTAAACTTCTTAATGATACAGCAATTGTGACATTTGCAGCAACATAAAATTTATTTGTGGACCTAGGATCTAAAAATACTAAAGGAACTTGTAACATTCATGTCTACTGATAGTGAAGCATATCCAGCGGGTTCACGTTTTATTGAACTGAAGTTCATTTTACTTCATTTCAGTTTTTGAGATTACTTAGTTCAAGTTTTATTTCTTTCGGCTTCTAAACTTTTAGTTTTATATAGTTTTATTTCAAAAATTCTTTTTCGTTTTACGGATTGAAATGTAATCATTTTAGTTTTCATTACTAAAATGGCACTGGTATATAGCTGAAGTGATGATGTTAATAAAGGCAGCATTCTATGCCTACTGATGGCCCAAGGCGGCTAGCTTGTGCACTGCTGCTGTACGTTCCTAGCTGTGACAGTGCCATGACTTCATGCTGTTGTTATTAACAATTTTCTAGTGTTTGAGTGTCATTCTGCCATAATATTAACACTTTAGCATACTGAAGAGTAGATTGCTAGATTACAGTGATTCATTGGTTGCAGTCAACTTTTACTAACGTGTCATTGTTGCTATGTAGAGCCACATTCCCTCTCTGATTCACGACGTACTGCTGAAGAAAGTGATGAGTCTATCAGTGATGTTATAAATGCACTGAAAGACAACAGATTGGACCTCGGGTAAGCTGTGTTTCAGCATCTACAAACTACACCGACTTTACATCGAGTTTCATGTGTTACTTACTTTGTTACTGTAATTCTAGATGTGTTTGAATGGCATTATTTTGATCTGTTAGTCATTTGCTCCACGGCTGTAGTACACCCTGATTCATTTGTTCATTTTGGCACTATATAAATTGTTTGTTTGCTTACTTAACTTCCTTCCGTACTTTCTTTCTTATTTACTTCCTTGCTTATTTTTACTTTCTTACTTATCTACTTCTTTGAGCATAGGCCTGTTTCTTTTCCAGGCTTTAGGTCGTAAGAGGCAACGTAAGTGAGTAAGTAAGTAAATTTATAGAGCACGGTTATCATCAATAACCTCTAACCCGCTGAATGCACTAGTATCAAGCAAACAGGTACGTTTTAAGCAAACGTTTGAAAGAGTCTGCACTGATGGTCGGGTTCCCAGATGAAATCCGGGAGAGACTTCCAGACTGTGCAGCCGGCAACTGAAAAGGCCCGACGGCCGTAAGTGTTGAGCCGGTAGCGAGGTACTGCAAGTAGTTGACAGTTGGCGAAACGCAGGTGCCGCCGAGTGTCGACACCGGTGGCTGGAACGCAGTAGTCCAACAAGTACGGCGGTGTGCAGCCTTTCAGACACCGGTGAACTGTTACTGCCAGCTTGAAAAACACCCGGTCGGGGATGTCGAGCCAGTGAAGTTCGTCGTGCAGTATCTGACCCAGGCCGCGTTCAAACTGGAAACCTGGCTTTAGCTCTTGTGTTTATTTTGTGTTGTTGTATATTGTTATGGATGCATGTTTGCTTTTGTTGTATTAGAGTTACTTTTTCAGTACTTAGCCAAGAGATTGGCTGGGAAGAACATCTCCAAAATGATATATGATTCAGGTGGGACGTAAAACCTAAACTCAAGCCAGTCGATCAACTATTAGTCACTGATGTTGTGGTGTTGCAGACATAGTCGAGGTAACAGCCGAGTGTACACATTCTCATCTCCGCCGACAGTCATCGCAGCACCACGATTACATGTTTCTCCTCCAAGATCAGCTGGTGCTTCACAGAAACCTGTGCCAGATTCACCACAGCAGTCGGTTGATAAGAACTTGTGTGTCGGAGATGATAGTGGCACCGACTGTGAACTTAACAGCAGTCAGACAACAGCGTTGCCTGTTTCCGCAGCCAGGCTTGACAGTGACACTGATAAATGGTGTGGTGCTGCTGAAAGCCGGCTGAGCCCAGTGCGACAGAGTGTTCTCCGCAGCTCACTTCGTGAAATACCTGAAGATGAAATAAGACGTTCCGGAGTGAGTGACGTTTGAACTGTTGTCATGCCAAATGGATTAGATGATTCTATAACACTGTTAATTAGACAGTTTGAGACAGTACAGTTAACATGCATCGGATTGTTTACTTGTTATAAATATAATAACGAGTGGTCAAAGATTAGTGAAAAAACGCTGCATCGCATGTTGTGCTATTATTGTACATTGAATAATCGCTTTAGCCGCATGCCATTATTGATGATGAAATGATCCCTTTTGCTGTACTGTTGGTGATTGAATGATCCCTTCTGCTGCATACACTGCAGCAGAGACTCCCAACGCTATTCAGTGGGCCAGACAATCCCAAAAATTGTCCCTTCCGTTGGGGATCTTAACCTCATCTAAAGCATATTTTTGGGACCAGCCCCCCCAAACGAAATCTTTGATTGGTTCAGTCGTTTTTGCAGGACACATCTGCATGACCAACACACAGACAGACAGACCATGCTACGTGCAATCACTGTAGCAATGGGCTGCATCTATATAGTGCACGCGATGTGGTCGAACAGTAAAAGATATTACGAAGTCATGAAAGGTACTATCTATGAGATGATGTTGGTGGTGAATAGGGCGAGAAGCCATACATCTTTGCGAAGTACCAGGCTCCAGAAGATGAGTTATCGCAGTCATTTGAGCAGCAGATGTTACTGGAGATGAAGCGCGATGCAGCGCGGTGTGGAGAGGAGGATGATGACAAGGACTCTGGCAAGCATAGCAGCACATTGCTGGGCTCACAGCTGAGGTTTGGCGATGACCCAGAAACTGACTCCAGTGACGACGACACATCCACATTCAAGTCACCGGTATGTGTTGGTATATTTGGAATTTGCATAAACTGCCATAAATGTGAACGTTTCTTTAGTCCAATTAACCTTTGTAATTAAGTAAGTAAGTAGCTTTATATAGCGCAGTTATCGTCGAGAACCTCAAACGCGCTGAATGCACTAGTATCGAGCGAACAAATACGTTTTTAGCAAACGTCTGAAACAGTCTGCACTGGTGGTGGGGTCCCGGATAAAATCCGGGAGAGAGTTCCAGACTGTGAGGCCGGCAACTGAGAAGGCCCGACAGCCATAAGCGTTGAGCCGGTGGCGAGGTACTGCAAGTCATTTTGAAGATGTCTTTTAACGTCATTGCCCCATTTGAGGGATGTTCACACTAACAGAACTAAAGTGAGGCACCAAACAAGGTTGATGCATTGATGCCTGATGCAGTGTTGTCAACAAAGACTCCTTCTGGTTTCAGTAATTTTGGCAGCTCACTGATTAAGTCTGTGAACTCTGACCTGGGCAACCAGGTTTCTGTTTTAAGTGACTGTCATGATGTTATCAATAATGCTGCTCCAGTGCTGCATGCGTAGTACCCCCTTATATGCAATTGACAAAATTCCGTATTTTATTATTTGTACGATTTGTGGAATATATCTACATTCAAACTAATGGCTGAATAGCACATATCATACTATTGAATGGTGGATTTGTTCGTTACATTATTACTGGCCCGCCTACACATAGTGTAGGGGACCCAGACTAGTGATGGTCGCTGGCATCTGTCGTCGTCTGTAACACTCTACGGCGGAGCATATGCAACGTAACTCACCAGGGGGCAGCACACGATGGCGTTACGTCTCGTTACGGCGACACCTTGCTAATTTATGTATTTTATAGTTGGAAACTATTAGTAATGTTGTCCTCACACCTGTAGTAGTGTGTAAAACTCCTTCTAAAAAGTACTGGCATCTATCCAATAGTAAACACCTATGGTACTGTGTATTGTACTGTACACTATAATTTGCAGTCTACCGCCTGATTGCTACAAACCTACTTTCAACATAACGGCCATTTTCCAAGAAATGTGTTAGCTGGTTTGCTTCCTCCAGTTATTCCAAACATGAAGTGATGCAGGTTTTTTACAGGCCTTCATGTCATTGATGCCAAAGTGTCAAAGCACTGATTTCATCCAGTAGTCTGGCTGGCCTACATCCTTTCTTCATACATCATCCGACTCCTGATGGAAGGTGAATATGTTGGCTTTCAGGTGCTACTACCAGTGTCCAATTGCCATTAAGTGATGATGATTGCAGCTTTGTTATCTTGTGTTATGTGACTTGTTTTTTTGCATTTGTAATCACAGAAATATTTTCCAAAGCATCGTCCATCATATGACTACCAGGAAGAGATAGCAAACCTTGGTCGACGGTTTCTTGGATCATCAAATGCTGGGCAAGTTTAATTATTACCGTGCAATGCAGTCAGACATGTGCTACTTTGTAAAATGTTTTAATAATACTACTGCTGTGGTTTCATGAAGCAGTCTTTTCGAATTTCTGAAATAACAGTGGCTGCATTTTACAGGTGAGGTAGACATCTTCAGGTGTGAAATTTGTTTGGGATTCTGTTTACCAGTAATTATTGAAATGGTTCATTATTCACAAGAGTTAATCAACAAATAAAAGGATGCCTTTTTATGAAACACAATGTACAAAATGTTTTGAATGTATTTGTATCTTCTTTGTAGGGAATGGGAAAGTCCACGAATAGTATCACCATTTGCTACTTTGAATGGCAGTCACAACAGAGATACAATGGAAATTCCTCAGTGTAAGTGCAATGGCAGTTCATAATACATGTGGTATGTGCTGTAGCCCTGTATCTATCTCTCTGTAACAAGTCGGTGTTTATCAAAACGGCTCAACATATGATCATGCAAACAAGGACAAATAAAAGCGTAAGGACTCTATAGTTTTCTGACCCTGATGAAAACCTGCCCATGTGGCCGAGTGTTCAGCGCACTCGCCACCATGTGCAGTAGAGCGTGACGCGCTCAGTGGCCTAAGTTCATGCCTCAGCCCTGGCGCAGCTGCCTACCAAAGAATTATATCTAATAATTCCTATGCACATGATGAACAGGGAGTTAATCCCGGGCACATAAAAGGGTTCGACGGTGTCCTTTATAAACTGTGACCGTTGCTGATGCCTTGATTAGCAGCGTCAAGGTGTCAGCCGTGCTGACATGACAGCCGAAGCAGACAGATGTGGCTAAGCCCACTGGCAAGTCAGGTGGCCAGGTGCTGAAGAAGTGCCAGTCAGGGCTGGCACTGAATAAGTGCCAGTCCGGGCTTAGCCAGACAATAGGCCATGCCTAGAGGGGGCGCGCTTATAAATACCTGACAAGCTGCTCACGCCTACTGTTCCTTTCACTACCCTACATGACGTGCACATACACCGCACACACCTACCAATTCCGCTCCTCTCCCTGGGCTGATGCATTGGACCGATATACTGGTCTCAGCGCTGGGGTCCAGAGTAGGCTGGACTCCTGCCCGCAAAGTATGAACGAGGGATCTTGACCTTATCTAAAGCACTGGAGTCAGTCAGTCCCCCAAACGGAATCTCAATTGTATCAGTCGTTTTTGCTTTCACTTTTGGATGACGAACTACCCCCTACTTTTGTGTACTAATTCATGCATGATAGATTACTCTCATAGGGGATGTGTAGAGGGTCATGTGACCTCTTTAAATTTTGGAAAATAACTGATAGTTTCTCAGAAACGGTACAAATAGAGACATAGTTACAATGGCAACCTAATAGCAAATCGTATGTGGCTTGTTGAATGGCAGCAATACCAGTGACCTTGAAGGTCACTTTTGCTGTTTTAAACCCAACTCCCATACCTCAGGAAATGTCATCTGTATTGTCTATGATATGTGTACTCACTAATCAGAAAGCACGTGGGAATTTGAAGTGCCTTATTGAAACTGTCGAGGTCAAAGACAGTCACATGCACTGGATATGGTGCAAGATAGCGATGTTACTACAGATGGCTTATCAAATGCCACAAATGGCGACAATTCTGATTACCTTCAAGGTCATTCACCTGTTGGAGGCCTTTCAAATGGGATTTATCATGCAGCATTTGACAAGATTTCAGCCGACTGACATAATGTATTATGTGGACCCTGTGCAATAGCTGTGTTTATTGTAATTTGTGTTGCACCATATTGTCTTTCTAACTTTTACCAGTTGCTGTCATGTATCTCAGTTTCTGACATAACTTACTTGCTGACAGCGTCCATATTTTTAAATTTGTTAGCAGATTGAGTTTTAATGAAAACACTGCTGCATGGCAGTGGATATGATGTGCAAATATTAAAATCGCTGGAATTCCAAAACAAAACTGATCTCTTGCTGCTGTGAAATACCTCTTATATCTCAGTGATATGAGTGGGTCTGCAGACCATATACCCAGCAGTTGCCACCAATGAGAACATTAAACTTGTTAAAGAACTTGCATCAAGCCAGAAGAACATGATGGGAGCACATGGAACTGTGTGAAGTGTATTCATGTGGAAGGGGACATTTGAACATCTGATTCACACATTTAGACTTCACATTTACATTGACCATTATAGACTTGTAACTTTTGGGTAGTGTTTTTAAAATTTGACATCGCAGTAACGTCGAAGTAGATTTGCACAAAACCATAGTCTGCTTTGTTTGAAATAGATGTCATTTTATGTGTGTGAAATTTTATGTAATTTGATTTAGGTGTATGGTTGTTATTGCAGTATATTTAAGAGTCTCACTTTTTCTGTACTCACGGTATAAATCTGGCATATTTATTTTTGATGACAGTATTTTCGATGACATAATTTGTAGTGTTAACACCTCGTTCAAATTTATAACACCACTGTATGTTGTGAAGACTGATTGTTAGCCGTTAACAAGTGCTCTTATATTTGGCCAGTCATTAGGCGTAATGACTTGTAAACATGCGTTATGATACAGTGTCAATGAAGGTGGCTGATCAATCAACAAACATTCCGTCTCAGGCTAATACTTCTGCCAGTGGCACTCAAGCTGATGAAGAATTGGATCTGTTGTTCGACCCTCAGTTGCAATGCTTCTATGATCCAAGGACGTGTAAATATTACAAACTGAAAATGTAACACAGATTAGCCACTGAACAGTTAAATTATAGTGCCTAGTAACTGTTACTCTGTTTTCACAGTATTAGCTTGCCAGTTTTGTTTTTACCATGCATCACTACGCTAGCATGGTATATGCTGCACCACTTCCGAGATATTATGACTGTAAAAGTGATAATATCTCAAGAAAAACAGTGACAGACGTTGTTACTACAGACTCATAGGATGTAATATACATCCTATTGAGCCACACTGTTTCCAAGGACCTTTAGTGACATTCAAGGTCATTCACCTACAGCAAGCCTGCAGGCATTTTGAAATGTGATTTATTTGTACAGTTGTGCAGCAGATGACAACAATTCAGTTGATACACGTGGTCCATCCGCAGTAGCCAAGCTAGCTTGTTGTTTTACTACTGATAGGTTGGTGTCTTCCCATCGAGGCGACATCATGTGAGGTTTACGTGTAGCTTTTATCGTTCACTGTGTGGTTTCAAAGCATATGCTAATGCTGTGTGATTCACCAGAAAATACTAATTCAATTCATATCTGTGAAACAATTTTTCGATTCGATTAAAAAATAAGCTAAATCGGGTAAATTTTAAACAATAATGACAAAGACTGCAAAACAGTAGTAGCACCTTACTAAGTCCAAAACTGGTTTCTGTTTTTGCTATAGAACCAAACTTCTGTCATGTTCCGTCAAAATAACACTACAATCACTACACAGTTTATCCAGCACGATATCAATGGGTTATGCCCATGTATTCCAGTTCTTGCTAAGAAACAAGTTTGACTTGAAGTAAACCTGTTCTGCTAGGATTCAGACCTGTAATGCACTGTTATCATCTGACCCTACCAATTCCACCGGTGCTGCTACCTTGAATCGAAAGTAAGATTTTTTGTACAAAACGAATTGCTTTGAATCAATTCGCCTGTAAACAAATCAGTGAATTGATTCGAAATGCAAATCGTGCAGCATAAGCATATGCTTGAGCTACCTTTGTTAACTAGGGTAAGTTGTTAGTAATGGAACTGCAGAAATGATTCGGAATATTCGTCAGTTAAAACATGCGACTGTATAGTCTATTTTGCATGGAACTTCAGATTTGTAATTTGCTGTCACTTTTCAGTGAAGCTTCACATTCTGCATTTTTGATTTAGCAAACATACACATACTATACTAGCATCACTATCGAGTTATTTCATGTGCTATTGATCTCTGCAGTGTTTAGCAGCTGTGATATTATTTATTGCACATTATGATGATTGAAATATTTAAATTAAATATTAGCTTTACCTCTTACATTATTTTCTGAAGTGGTGGTAGTAGTGATTTCTAGTGAATATTGTGCAGTACAGGCAAAGTATCAATCAAACCACGAAGGAGGGCAGACGGTTTTTGTGTACTCCTGCTCATTGAGAGAGTGCTATGGATATTTGATGAAATTTTAGAAACAAGTAGCAAGATGATCTGATCCAGGGAATTTTACCACACATTATTTGTTGACACCACCATGTTTGGACATTTTCTACCTGGTGTCTACATCTTTAATTGTACTATTAGTAAGGCATGTATATTACAAAACTAGGAAACATGAAAAACTTGTTACTGCTTACAGTATTGAGCAATATAACCCATTACCGTTAGGTCTGAAGGTGGTATCAAAATCTTAACATTAGGTTATGGGTAAGGTGCATATCAGTTTGTCAACACTGTAATGTTGACAAACAATGTAATCTACCGAAGCCATATTGTAAGTTTAAAATTCCACTGTAGCACATTAGACATCAACATAACTGGGCTCTGAATTCAGTACATGTAGTTAAATTTGATTTATAGCTGATGTTCATTCAAGCACATGAAGTGAAAGTTCAATAGTGTAAAACAAGTTAACAACCAACAGTGCTTGTGTAATATCACACAAAACGTATCTGTTGATTTCAACAGAATTTACTACAATGCTGCAACACTGAATTAGGCAACAACAGTAAGTTGACCAGTTCACTCTGGTATCACATCCCAGTTTTATCTGTACTGACAAATTTAAAGTAACACAATAAAATTCTCGAAAGTTCAGTCCATTTAAGCTTGAAGAGGGTTTCGCAGGACAAGAATGACGGAATCTCCACGGAGGAACATCTTGGAGATGTATCGGTCCTTGTTGACAGGTTTGGATTTCTTTTTGCCTTTGCCAGTTTTTGGTACTTCAGTCCACATCTCTTTTACGTTCTCCATCACCATATTGCAGTGCCTGCAGCGAAATGGTCACATCACATTTTCAAATATCATCACTTCTGCTGAGCATTGAGCAAAAAATGTTGATAGTTAAAACTACTATCAACAAAAACACTGAGTTAAGATTTTGTCAGTTACAACACAAACACTACAATGGAATAAAAATTTTGAAAATATGGCTTTAAAGTGTTAAAAACTGTAGAAATATGCCTCTCTGTCACGGTCTCAGTTGAGATAATCTCCTTAACTCAGGAGAGGTTTCTTAGACTTTCCAGCCAATCATTCAACTGAGGTACTGACAACTACCAAATAAACACCAAGACCCAAACAATGGCCAAAGAAAACCTAACTAAAAACCCCGATTTAGTAGTAAAAAGGCTCATATGACATGTGGCGAGGAAAGAGATCAGGTCCATGCTGACAGAAAACTGATGTTCACAGAGCATGATCGTGCTGCCAAGCAGAAAATGTATCCACAAGCCCCGAACTGTCTTGTATATAATGTCATGCATCCACTTTTACAAACAGATGTTGAACGATAGTCTTGCTGTAAATAAATATGCTTGGGTTATTTCATTGGCTGCGGCTGCAGACAGTAAGCCTGTGACAAGTATTGCTTTTGTTTGTTTGTTTGTTTGCACAAAATATTTTTAATTACATAAATTGAATCTGCTCTGCGACATAATAATTATATAACCTGAAAACTTACTACTGACATATTGTTAGATGCTAAAATAATCTAATCACCTGTCGAATGCTTTGACACGTCCAAGTAGCTTCTTGTTATTGCGACAGTTGATAAGAACCTGTGTGTTGTTCTTAACTGACTGTGTCAATACAGATAGTGGCCCTGTGTTGAACTCCTCCTGTTCTTTCTGTGCCAGCTCCTCTGGCGTCATTTCACTCTTTGGCTTCTGAGCAAGTGACCTGAAAATATAAGTAAACAACATTCTCAAAACTGGTACAAAAAATTAATCAGAACAGTGAATCTAACTGACACAAGAAATGCTATACTGTATATCTTCTAATAGAAGCTGGGTCTCTTTTACAAGCTGGGGGTCCAAATCATTTGTACAATAGAAGCCGAGTCTAATACAAGCCGGATGTCAGATACAGCCAGTCTACGAGCGTTACTTATTTAATTGATCCATGACATTATTGCATCACATCAATGTTACAATTCTGAAATTTTAAATGACTTCTGGACAGGCTGGTTGTAGTAAACGAAGGAAAGTGTACGATAAAAAATGGGGATCAAAACCGTATGTTCAAATAGAAGCCATGTCTCTAATACAAGCTGGGGGTCCAAATCAGTTGTACAAATAAAAGCCACTGGCTTCTATTAGAAGATATATGGTATTTTCAGTTTCTAGTTCGTGTAAGTTGATGTTGAATTCAGGCAGCATTGACAGGATGTCACAGTAAATTATGCCTGAAAACCACAGACGACTGCAAGTGACCACAGGAAAGCGGTTGCTTGACCAAAGGAGACCACAAGTGACACCTTTCATGTTGTCTCTGGAATCAGCTCCCTTTGTCTCTTCGTCATCCTCTCATCCTCATTCTTGTACCAGATTCTCCATTTCCATCACCTATTCCTTCATCCATCACTTCTTCTATTTCTGATTCACCACTCTTCACATCCATCTCTCTCTTTCTTTCACTCCCGGCTTAAAACATACCTGTTTCACAAATCCTACCCCATAGTTTCACTTCTTCCTCCCGGACTGCCTTCAAGGACTATTGCCTGGACCGTTTCTTCTGAGCTATTCGGTTTTTGTTGTTATTTTTCCTTATTTTTCGATTCTGTGCTGTGCACTAGATAAAGCTGGCCATCTCTTCAGCTTTCGAGCGCACGTTAATCTACTGTTACATAACATATTGTATGGTAATCATGCAATAACTGTTTCACAAAACACAATTTGTTTGCATTGCATAGCATTAACATCATAAAATACTTAAGCTGAAGCAACAACAGTGAGCTTTTATTCTCAAGTAGTACATGATAACGCAACATAGGACAATTGTGTTGCGGTCTCCTGCAGTCACTGCTAGGTTTGCCAGATTTCCTCCGACGAAATACGGGAGTTTTTTGTCCATCAGTTCATCCATGCAACTCGCCAAGTTCCGCCTACTCCCACAGTGTACTGTACTAAAACATCTTGGTCCAAAAAGCGTGCTATTTTATTTTGTCTGAAATTTCAACAAAAATAGGCCGATCTTAATAAGGAAGTTAGGAACAGTACAGATTGTAGCCAGTTGCAAGCTGATCTTGATAAATTAGTTTTGTGGGCACAGAAATAGCAAATGGAATTTAATGTCGACAAGTGAAAGGTCATGCACGTGTAGGAAACACGGATAATAGCAGTAGCTACTATATGGAAGGGAGTGAGTTAACTGAAGCAAGTTATGAAAAGGATTTAGGTGTATGGATATTAGCTGATATGAAATGCTCTAAGCAGTGTATTAATAAGGCCACTAGTTTTGGGTACGAATTAAAAGATCAATTAGATTTAAGGAAACCAGGGTAATGCTACGTTTGTATAAAACACTAGTTAGGCCCCGCGTTGAATATAAAAGTAGTGCTTGGAATCAGCACTGTATAAAATATAAGCAGCTGATCGAGAAGGTTCAGAGGTTTACGAAAGTGATTAAAAATATGGAAGGAAAGACGTATGAAGAAAGATTACACTGGTTAAGGTAATGGTCACTTGAAGAGAGAATGAAAAGGCAGGACCTCATCGAGATATTTAAGATGTGTAATGGGCTGTCGAGGCTCAAGCTAAATGAGCTCTTTACTTTAGATGATAATAATAGGGGTACTAGAGAACATTCCTGGAAACTTGCTAAATTTCGGTATACACAAGACTGCTGTATTTTTTCAAAAGGAGTAATTAATTGATGGAATCGGCTGGATCAGCGGGCAGTTGGTGCTTCCAGCATCAATGCGTTTAAAGGGTGTTTGAATAATATAAGGAAAGAAGGATGGGCTTCTTCATGGACTACCGCAATCCGCAATGCCCTAGGCCTCCCCGGTAAGTTATCTAGCTGGTGAGGCCACACAAGGCAAAGTAACAAGGTGATCGAGTGACTGCGTTCCCTTAGAACGAATCTTAAATTGTAAAGCATAGAATTTCTATGTTGTAAAGTAGCCTGCAGCTCGGCAATAATTAACAACAAAGCAACACTAACGACATCTTATAAAGAAGTCGATTTTTCTTCCAAGATTGTAAATGAACTGATAACGTGCCAGATAAACACGCTTCATTTGAAAACAAAACGAAAACAACGGTCTTACTGAACACCAAATATGCAGTACTTAACTATTTACTATTCTTGGCCAAGTACTACTAAGCCTAGTCGTCGTCTGCTCAGTGCTCAGTGCTTATCCACAGAAATCTGAGTATCAGTTACAGTTGAACATTTCTATTACCAAATATCATGAATATGTACAAAATTAGGTACAACACAACACCCGTCAACCAGTCATGTTGACTGACTGACACTTCGGACGCTGACATACACTGTACAAGCGGTAATGTCTCTGAAACACTGCAAGATAAACACGTTAATTACTGCGGTACGCCGTTATACGGCCTATCGATTGGTGGACTACCAGTCATAAACCATACGCAAACCTTCACAAATGGTATTTTGTACAGATGTGCCACTGTAGAAAAGAATTCAACTGAGACAGCATGTGACGTCATGCAGTCCTGCTGCAATTATTATATATTATAGTGTCCCGCGAACACCAAGCAATAAGCACAGTGCCGTGCTTAAAGGTCTTGTGGCCCCCAGTAAAATGTTTCTTGCGGCCCCCTGCTTTCTATAAGTAGCTAAATTTTGTTTGTTTTAAGTCTTTTTACCCGGCAGGTAGGCCTATTATGGGCCAACATGCAGGGGCGGATACAGGTGTTGCTACGGGGCGACTTGAAGCGCCATAGCCTATTGGGCAGGGCAGGGCGGGCAGCTGCCCGCCCACTTTTCAGTCCTTGTGGGCAAAGCCTGTTCTTTGCCCGCCCACTTTTTGTGGTTGAAAATCTATTTTGTCCTAATCCAGGAT
>Ga0209363_1000732_pt1 | contig 13941 bp, 12 predicted proteins | sample WorMetexBAHAMAS3_FD_187385 | JGI IMG/M metagenome (GOLD analysis project Ga0209363, IMG submission 187385) | Marine gutless worms symbiont microbial communities from Max Planck institute for Marine Microbiology, Germany - Inanidrilus exumae... | ecosystem: Host-associated > Annelida > Digestive... | reverse complement strand
CTAGTGGAAAATTGGCATTTGGGATTTGATTGGGATTTCGAGTTTTGAGATTGGGATTTGGGGCTTGGATTTGGGATTTGGATTTGGGCCATGGGATTTGGGAGTTGAGAATAAAAGATTTCAGATTTTTATGCAAGATTGGGATTTGAGATTTGCCCATCACTGATTAGATGTGGGCCCGATCCCCCAAAGGGAACGGACAATTTTTGGGGGTTGTCCACCTTAATGAAAAGCATTGGGAGCCTTTGCTGTGGTGTGCGCAGAAACAGCTGATAGGCTAACTCATGTGGTCCCAAGGAACCATGTATTAGAGGCGTTGAGGTTAAACAAATCCATTCACCTCCCTAGTGGGTGACAAGATGGCAATGCAGCCTTATGTCAAAATTCTTTGATTACTTGTGTCTATAATAGTAATAATAATAATACACATTTCTATACTGCCATAAGATCGTAACTTCAGAGGTGGTAAAACTGGTCAGTTTGTGTTTATTGACAGATGCATTCACAGATTTCCGAGGCACATGCTGATTTTGGCCGAGAGAAGAAACAGCGTGAGCGATTTGAATCCCAGTTTCATGAGCTTGAGCAGGAATTAGAGTCAGTGAGACGAAGTGGATTGCGGCCATCACAGAATGCTGAGACTGCAAAAGAAGTGGCAAAGTATGCATGTAGTTTTGAAATTTCAGTTGCTGGAATTATTGTAGCTTTTCATTTTTCGATGAATATATACATGTATATCTCTATATGTCAAGGTAAAAAACCAACTACAACTACTGGTGTACATAGCAGGGAGTTCTTTAGCTCATTGTCCTTCACGTATCATGCATAATTTTTCGTTACTGACAACGACAGGATACTGTTGGATGTAGTTAGCTAACAGATGTTGTCGTTTTAGTCGTTTTAAGCGTGTTGTGGTTTCATTCAGTGTGGGTTCAGTAACAGGAAGAGCAAAAAACTCGCTGCAGTTATTCCCAGTGGGTCTTTTTTGTGGTACTTGGCTCAGTCTGGAATAACTCTGGAGAAGAAGATCATTTAAACAACAAGAGTTCGTCTAGTGCTGTGATCGGCCAACAGTGGTGCATTGCAGTGTTTACAGTTCTGTCTCATTCACACGGTTTAGTGTTAATGTTAATGAAGTGCATATTTGAATTTTGGATGCAGACTATGTCACTAAGTTCATTCTGGAAGCATATCTCTCTGTCTGTGGGCCTATCTGGACCCCATGTAGTACAAATTAGTTGTCAGCTCAATACGTTTAGATATTTAGCCACGAAACACTAATATTCCAGGCACACAACTGATAGAAGACACTTGCCTACTGATGATGTTAGTTGTGGCCAGTTTGTTTATGAACTGAAGACGTTCTTGTTTGCGTAGGCCTACTTGTGAGAGGCGCCTGAATGTTAATTTAAAAGGCATTTTATAAATGGGGTTACTTACTCATTTACTTAAATTATTATTGAAAATCACTAAACATTTTGTTGTGACATTAAAATATAGAATTTGTTTCTGTTTTTGATTTCTTGGCCGGTAATTCAATTCAGTTTAATATTATTTTAGTCTCATGGTTCATAAGCACATAAAGTAACACACAAGAACGAAAGACATGAAGAAAATGTAGTGGTGTGAGGTCAAATATGGTCGTGTTTTATTATACTGAGTGGTGATATACCTGGGTGTGCAGATTGAAGGCAGAGATTGCAAATCGTGATGCCGAGATTCGTCATCTGAATGACCAGCTGGCTGAATCAGACAGCATACGACAGCAGCAGATTGAACTACACGAGTATGAGCTCGGAAAGCAACTGGAGGAGCTCAACCGAGAGATGGCTGACATTAGCGAGTGCAGTGAGTCTACAAGACAGAAGCTGGAATGCGAGAAGAACTCGCTTGAAGCCGAACTTACAAAGGCGTTGCAGGATCTTGTTGTGGTAAAGATGGTTACAGTACACATATAATACGTGGTTTAATGACTACTTTGCTGTGAATCTCAGTTAGCTGATTCCCTCATTGAATCATGATAGTGATTAGTGCCTAATTTTATGTGGCCAGATGGCCTTTTTGATGCCAAATTTCTTTTTTGATGTGATCCTTTCTTTATCTGTGAACTGACTTATGACGGTACAGATTTTGCTTCCTGCATGTTGACTACCTGACGCCAGTTCTCGTTAAAGAGTGTTCTGGTGGACAATCAGAATTAATGTATAAGAATTCTTTTGTCATTTTTGTTTTTAGTGGTATTAAATTGCACTTGCATTCACAGTCATGGTAACGAACTGGCCGAAATTGAATTTTCACAGGCTTGTTACGTTTTTATTGTCTTGTTCGAAATCTCATCATATTTTAAAATTAATTTTTGTCACTGATTTACTTGTGTGTGTCATTATTGAAGCATACTGTTACTGTTTAATTCTCTGTTATATTGTGTGCCTGCAAACATGAGATTTATTGCTATAATGTCATTAATGTGTTTCTGTGTACAGTAAGATTCAGATTTTGTCAAATTGTCACATCTGCCCCTTTTGGCAGGCGTACTGTGTTCACTGCCATTTGTTTGTATGTTATTAGGGTTGATTTTTATGAAATTTGGGGAATAGGTAAGTAAGAATATTTAGTAAGAATATTTGTACATGATGCAAAAAAGCAGCAGTCACTATGCTATTTTTTCTCACCTTCAAAACACTCTTCAACAGATCTCTACCTGGATGACTGCAGATCTTCTTACTCTTAACTACTCTAAGACTGAATTCTTGCTCATCTTCAAAAACCAACTTGCCAAAATACACAACTCTTCACTTGACACCTCTCACTCTGCTCAAAATCTTGGTTTCATCTTTGACGAATATCTTACCTTTTCTGTCCAAATTTTATCTCTCTCCAAAGCCCATTACTACAGCATTCATAAACTTCGCTGTGTCCGGCCTTACCTTGATTCTTCAACTGCCTGTACCATTGCTACCTATGTCTGTAATTCTCTCTACTATGAACTCACTAAGTCTCAATTATCCCATCTCCAGCAGATCCAGAATTCCCTTGCTCATACTGTCGTTAAAGCTCTTGAGTCCTGTCATATCACTCCCATACTGCACTCTCTCCATTGGCTCAGAATCACCAAACGCATCGAATACAAGCTCCTCTCACTTATTTACAAAGTTCTTACGACCACCCAACCTCCATAGCTTCATAACCTCATCTCTGTTCAGCGTCCTTGCAATACTTGCTTTTCACCCGTTGTTACTCTTGCTCGGCCACTGACATCATCCTGTCTAAAAATAACTGATCGCCCCTTTTGCTATGCTTCACCTTGCCTCTGAAATCATCTCCTTCTATCTCTTTATCAACATTATTATGGTGTCAGTTCCTCCGTTTTCAGTTCACTTGTTCTTTCACTTAAATTGTGTTGAAAGCGCCGTTAAACTCCAACCATCCAACCAATTAACCTTCACCCATAACTTCTTTTTTTGATTCACCACTTTGCTCATCCATCAATCCTTCTCTCTTTTACTCCAGGATTAAGACCTATTTGTTTCACAAATCCTACCCCCTCGGACCGTTTTTTTTCTGAGCTACTCGGTTTTTGTTATTAGTTTTTCCTAATTTTTTGTTTTTGTGCCATGCACTTGATTAAGCTGGCCACCTCGTTGAGCCAAGCTGTTGAGCATGCGTAAATCTACTGCATTGTATCGTATCGTATGGAGATATCGTAGGTAACATTGTTGTGTGTTACCTGAACCTGAATGTGCTTGTTGTCATCAGCAAGACATGGAGGTAGTAAAACTGTTTCAACAGAATCTTCCAGATCGTAACTGGGAATGCCAGCTAACACAGGTTTAATGGTGATAAAATGGTTGTTGTTGTCATCGTCGTCTTAGAAAGAAAAATGTTTGAAATACGTTGTGCTGATGTGTTGCGCAACAGATCCAAGACAACTTAGACCGAGCAGTGGAAGCTAAAAACTGTCTTGAGGATGAGAGGAGAGAGATGACTGATAAGTTTGAAGCCATGGCTCACTTTGAGTCTCAGATCGCTGAGATCAGTCAGTGGTACGTGACTGCTGATGTTGTTTATCATATGCAGCAGCTACATCTACTCATTGTCTTGTTTAACTGATCTTGATTTTGTGCTTACCACAGATTAGGCTGCATATCTCGGCTGAGTAATAATAATAAATGATGGTGGTGATTGTGGACGATTGCAGTGAGCACTGATCGTCTGGTCCTGAATATAATCTGGGAGAGAGTTCCAGACCATGGGGCCAGCAACTGAAAAAGCCCATTGGCCATAAGTGCTGAACTGCTGTACTGCAAGTAGATGATGGATGGCGGAACGCAGATGCCGCCGAGTGTTAGCACTGGAAACCGGGATGCAGTGCTCCGATCGCTGATATTGCCAGCATACTGCTATTGCTGTTGGTTGTGAGTAACTTGTAGAGGCTTTATTGCTGTTGACAGGGTGATTGACGAGAAAGATGCACGCAGCTACTTGCAGGCACTCGCAGCCAAGATGACTGATGAACTGGACAGCCTCAAAATGTCTGGAACTCCGGCTGGAGTTAGTAAAATCCATTACTCTGTGTGTTACATGTTTATTTCTTGGCATGTGTGGAGTTTCAGACATGTTGTAATTGTAATAAAAATTTTGATGTGATGTGATGCACTAGTACCAGCGTCGGAGAGCCAGCATAAAAGGAGCAGCGCGCCTCTTCTATCAGGAGCCTGGTGGACTGGAGGTTGACTGAAGAAAGGATGAGGCTATTGGTTGTGGTCACTGATGTGAGTTTCCTCCAGTGCTTTGGCACTGTTGGTTGAGTGACAGGAAGGACATCGGACTGGTTACAGAACACAGTGCCAGTTATCCTCATAGGTTCTCCTGTGGATCAACTGGAGGTAGAAAACCAAGGGAAACTGGCTAAACAAGGTTCGCCTGGAAACAGCTGTAAAATGGATTACTGTGATGTGTTGCATTGAGACATCATCGGTTGATGTAACTGCATTGGCAGGACACTACTTGGAAGAACCGGCGATCACATAGATTGGACAAGATGACAATTCGCGATCTACAGTTGAACCTGCAGAGTGAAATACAAGACAAGGAGAGGATTCGCAAAGAACTGAGTAGCGCAAAGGCCTTCCAAGTGTCATTGGAGAAGTACGCTGTTGATTTTTTAATGCCACGTCAGTCAACTGTGTTTTTATCCACTGTAAAATTGTCAGTTGCTTGTCTGTATATAATAATCCATCAGTGAATGTGACCACGGTCGTGGCTTACGTGGACGGACGGACGGGTGAGAGTCGGGCGTCAGGCGCAGGCGATGGCCGCGGATGGACGACCTGTGCAGACCGGCTGCGGGCGTGGGCAAAGGTAGAGGGGGTGGCATGGTGTGTAGCTTATGGCGGGCAGCCAAGCCACAATCGAGCATAGCGAGATTGTGGCTTGTGTTATTTTAATTTGTATATGATTAATTTTTTGTATTAGCATCATACAGTCCGTAGTAGTGTATATGTGTACGTTTGTGCTGCTTGCTATTTTCAGTGTTTGTTTACCTAGCTTCCTTTGATGTCACACCAACCACTTTAACCACTTTAGCGCAAAAAACTCGACAAACAACCAAAAATATGTCGTGTCTTAACGTGCATTCATAGGCAAAAATAAACATGTTTAACCCTGTGACCATAAACTTTGACCCATAACCTTTGAACCAGAATGCCAAATATCTAGGTCAGATGTCGTTTATTTCATAAGTTATTGTCTGAACACACAGACCTTGATCACTAAAGCAGTCGGTAACCAGGCTTTTTTGGAGTTGATTCTGCTTCATTAGGATTCCTAAATTTTCTCAATGGGGAACCTCTGTGGGTTTTAAGGGCAGGATTCCCATCTTGTTGTTGTCACCTAATCGACACATCAGAGCAGAGAGATAGAGCAATACATAACAGTGATTAAGCTGACCACTGAAAAGTTTCTGGTATAATTTTATCACGTTTAAGTTATGATGTTTGAATGTCTGTGACTTAGCAAAGTGAAAGAGTTGGAATCTACTGTTCAAGAACACAGAAGTGAAATAAGTCGGCTGGAAGATGAACTAAGGATGGCGAGGCCATCCACCATTAGCGAGAGTGAGTTCATTTTATACTCCTATATGACTGTACTATTAGTAACATAAGTGATCAGATTATGCTGTGGCATTGTTAATGTAGTGAAGTCATGTGGATGGTTAGAGAATTGAAAGGAAAAGACCCGTGTTGATGATCTAATCATATTCTGTTAATTATTGCTAATGGTAGAAAATACAGGTAGTTGCCAGTTTTACATGAAGTACTGTTTCATCAGAGTAATTGTACCACATATCTGACAGTTTACAGCTTTTCTGTCTGAGCCAGAACTGGATGTCGAAAAACGGCCGGATATTTGGCCAGTTGGAACCGGCACCAGATATATGATACATCTCTACATAGACATGCATGGATAATGTGGGGAGGGATGGTTTTAAGTGTTAAAGGTGATATGGTTATTTTTATCTCCCCAGAGAAGATGCATAGTTGATAACAAATGGAGAATGAGAATTAAAAGGGCTGTAGATTCATTGTGTTTATGTGGATGCATGATGATGAAGTCTGACATTGTCGTAAAATGTATTTGTGGCAGTAAGTGATAAGTACTGCTAATTGTTATTGTCGTGTTTGGTAGGAAATTTGTGACAGTTTGAAGATGATGATGAGTAGATTTGTAGAGTGCGTCATAAACGTCGTAACAAAGTTTCTGAATTCGTTTGTTTCTGGTATTGCTACATTCGTATTTGATGCCTGTCCATATCTAAGTGTTTGTGAAACGTGCATTGTGCCCCGTACAGGCTCCGTGGCTATAATTCGCCCTTATTCTGGCACTATATAAATTATTTGCTTGCTTACTTAACTTCTCTACTTGCTTAGTTTCTTCCTTACTTATCTACTTCTTTCAGAATAGGCCTGTTCCATTTCTAGACCAGAGGTCATAAGAGGTGACCAAAGTCGATTTAAGTCTTTTATGTTTACTTTTTATTGTAGCATATTTTGTTACCCATACATGTTTGCTTTTCTTGTGCTTGGTTTAGTTTCTCCATACGAAGCCTAGAGATTGGCTGGGAAGAACGTCTCTGAAAGGATCTATTTTGTGTTAGGTTTGATGTAAAACCTTAACTCAATCAAAATTTGTATTGTGGATGTATTTTCAGTGTTCGTGGGTCGTTCAGAGTCTAACTCGTCGTTTTATCGGTTTATATTTAACAGCACCAACTCCACAGACAACGTGAGTTTAATCACATCGTGAGTTGTTAATGCGTCACCGTGTCTTATTTTATATTTATGCACTGCAGTCTATTATACATGTTGATACCATCTTCCCAGTTGTGCATAGCTAACAAAGTTTCTGAATTCATTTGTTCATTTTTATCTAAGCGTAACCTATTTCACGTCGTTGCTTTGTTGAGGTTATAGCACAAATTGTCATATGCAGTATTGCCTACGCTCTTCACATTGGTCGGATTCAGTTGTGTGACGTTTCACGGTAGCGCAATACACAGTGTTAGAATCCAATGCCAAAGTCACTGGGAGAGGCCAGATTTCGCACCCCCGCCCTCCTGAACCAATTTGGATAGTTTCAAATATATCACTACTTCTGCCCAGGAGTCAGTGTGCAAATTTTGTTTGAATTGATTCAGTCATTACGCATCTGTGCATGTGTGAAAGAAACGTGGATTATTTTATTAAAATATCCATCTGTCTATTTATTCATTTCTTTGATGGGCTACAGGTAACATTTTAAACCAGTTTTAATTCTTGATGGCTCAAATGACATTTTTTCGACCTTTAGTGCACTTTGGGGTTTCAGGGGTGTGAATAGGCATTTTGAAGCCAATCTCACGAAATATTAAAAGTTGCATATTGTTGACACTAGTGCATCAATTCCAGCCAAATTTTGCACAATGATGGAGACCACCAATTACTCTTTGTTGGTGGTCCAAGTGTGCATACAGCGAATCCAAGACAGCAGATGACGCCATTGCTGTTTCGAAAAAATCATTAAGTCACTATATCTCAACAATGGATCAAATCAACTGATCGCCTTGAAGTTTGGTAAGATGATGCAAATTAACCCTCTTGATGCTAGTGGCCGTCAAAAATTGGCGGAAAGCCACCATTTCGAAAACTGTTAAATCGCATATTTCAACAGTGATTCTAAAAAAAATTTGGCATGATGACACATATTGGCTTTCTTAACCCTATCAGCCGTTAAAAATTTGACTTTCTAAAAATCCCAGATGGCAGATGGCTGACGTTTTGAAAACTGTTAAATTGCCATGTCACAACAATACTTTGACTGAACGTCACTAAATTTGCCACGATGACGCATACTGCCCATATGTACCATAGCAGCTGTAGGTATTTGAAATTTCTCACAAATTAGCAACAGATACAAAAACAATTAAAGAGGGAAATATTAGTGTAAAACATTTAGCAGTTTAGAAATGGTGTTAGAAGCTAAATCACACGTCTAAAACTGCAGAAGCCATTTAGTGACTTTGTGGATGGAGTATCATTGTGATTATGGTGCATAAAATAGCCAACATGACATACTCTTACACAGGCAGAGTTCTAATGCAGATGCTCTCAAAAGTAACTGCTATGTGGTGCTTATTAAAATGTGCTTTCACTTTTTATGCAACATGAGCAGAAGTTTTCTTTTTCTGATGCAAAGTCGTCTTCATCTCGTGCATGCATGAGGAAACTTAAGCTGTGCAAAAGCAAACTGTTTTGAGTTGTATATGCTAGCATACTGAACTTTTTAGACATCGTTTGTGTTAGAACCATGCCCACTTAAGAGTATTTTATGGTGGCTATTGTATGTACTGTAATTTATTAGGTTATACAGCTGAATGAAAATTTCAGTAAGATTTTATTTTATTGGTTTTTTAAACAAAACAAACGTCATCTGCTGACTCATTGTAGTTCAGATGTTTCTCGTGTGAAATGTCAACCCTTGCTGGCACATGTCCGCATCTTCACAGTTTGATGCTTAATGAACCTGGATGTCAAAGTCGACAGCAGATGACATTTGCAGCCTGTCGCAATGAGCGCTAGTGTCTGAAGCTATTTGGCAATCGTTGTACAAGCTTAGATGTCATTTAATCACTGTTGTCAAGCATGTTTAATGTGTCGTTGTATAGTTGTGCTGCATGCTAGTACATATGTGTTGTGCATGTCAGCGTAAGTTTATTTAAGTCTGTACGATAATGTCCCGATAAGAAATGATAAGTCACAGTTTGGTTGTATGCCAAGTATTGAATAATAACAATAATGATAATAACATACACTTCTCTATCCCACTATGAGGCCTAACTGCAGAGGTGGTATGATCCATTCCACTGATCTGTTCTGACAGTATTCGTGTTAATTTTGTTATCATTAGTTACTGCCTAATGATAACAATAATTAATAGAAACACTGTCAGAGCAGTGCAACAACACCTAACAATTGTACTGGTAGTTGTTTCAGTACATTTTGTCATCTGACCATTCTCTGCAGCTATTATCTGTACATCCAGAGCAAATAGACTGTTTGTTGGCCTCAGTTTTTTGGGTTTATTTTATGTTGTAGTCTATTTTGTTACGGATGCATGTTTGCTTTGTTGTGTTTTTTTAGTTTTTCAGTACTTAGCCAAGAGATTGGCTGGGAAGAACGTCTCCGAAATGATCTATTTTGTGTTGGGCGGGACATAAAACCTTAACTCAATCAATCTACACTTTGATGACAACCTGTGGAGATGTAGTCGTCAACCAGGTTAAGTTTTATCATTGGCAACGTCTGCACCAGCAGTGGTGCTGTGATGTGTTTTTGCTATTAAGGGCATGTTGTCTTGTAGATTAAGGAGCTTAGGGCTGGCATGATAAAGCCCAGCATTAAAGTTGCTGCAAAGGTATATCTTACTTACTCAAATTAAACAATGCATTTATTTATGAAAGTACACGTTTGCCTGCTCATCGTTTGTTTGATATGCCTGTGCAAGTACACTGAAAAGCCAGTTTTATGTTTTGTAAATCATATTTGAATCCATTATAACACTTTTTGCTACATATTTATGTAGTTGGTCTTTTCTTTTAAATACTCGTCCCGTTACCGTTGTCATGTTCATCTGTCACAATTAGGTACTGGTCTCATTATACATAAATTATTTTTAGTAAAGTTTCTTTTAGCTTATTAATCTTTGTTAAATTTTTGTTTTTAATTTCACTGTTGCTCTCATGGTTATTAGTCTAATGCTGTTTTATTCTTTACTGAAACATTTTAATGTTTATCTTGACATGGCAAAAACATGCATTTGCTTTTCATATTAAGACAGGTCAGTCCTTCAGTTCCACTGTGGCCTAAGCTAAGCTGTTGCCCATTCTCTTGATCGTCTTTGAATTCCATTAATATATTTTCCTGTTGTGTCCTGCATTACATTTTTTCCGTGCACTTTTGTTTGTTTTTGTTGCACAGCTGTTAGCCAGAGTTGAATATTAACATGCTTGGGTCTGAATTTTATAACTAACTAGCGACGTTTTAGATGTTTATAAATGCTGCATGAGTTACGACGTTTTAGTTCTTTGCTGTGTGACAATTTCGCCAGTACAGCATGCGTAAATTTAAGTTCATAATGTTAACTACTTTAACTGTCATGTTCAGTGTGCAAATGCCATGATGAATAATGCTAAACTTGCTTTGTTATGATTGTTGCTAGCTTATGAATTTAGCATTTGTTTTATGAATACTCTGTTGCACGTCTGCAGCAACTTAGACATGAAGTACAGCTGATCACAGCAACATGATTGAACTTGGCTACTCCTGATAACAGCTGCTATATGTTATGTTATGTTTACTCTGATGCGGAACTTTGATGAATCATTATAGTGTATCTTATATCATTGTTGACAATTCATCGGACGTTTGCACTGCCATTATTACACTTTGCTACAGTGGTGCAAGGTGACACAGCTCTGTCAGTAATTGCCATCAATTTTGAGTAAAATAGAGGTATAAGCAAAACACTGTGAGGGTTTATTTTGGTGGTAAAACGTGCACATGAAACATACATTAAGGGTTGAGATAGTTACTGTCATTAGCATTGTGTGATGTCTCTAATGTGGTTGTAGTCGGAAAATGAGCACTCGAATGAGGATGAAGATATAACTGCAGAAAAACAGCGATGTGACTGGACAGTGCCAACGACGTCTGTGCGCAGCCTTGGATCAGTGGCTATCACAGACAGCATGGTAAGTCATGGATCAGTTGACTGCAAAGTTTCTCGATAGCATTAAGTTTGAAGCATTTGATTGCTTATTTGGTAACTTGTTAAATGTGTAAGTATTGAGTGTAAAATTAATCGATGCAGCTTAAGTAAGCATCATCTGTTGTGTGCCTTTAGTTATAACTGTTACACTGTGTCTCCAAAAAATCAACGAACTTTGCAGTCTTAAATATCTTCAACAGTTTTAAGCCTGTTGCAATGAAATTTGGCATGTTATATTCTGATACTACTAAATTCATGCATAATTTCCTGCCTCAGCGTGGTTATGTTCCTACACTACCTGAGAATACATTAACACCAGAAAAGTTGCTCGTACTGTTTGTCACAAAAATGCATGGCTTTGAAAAGAACTAGTTTAGTTGGCTCTGAAAAGCTGTTTACGTGAGCACATTTGAAAAAGCTTACATTTAGTGTTTAAAGTAATGGCTTTTTGTTTGCCTTTACATATGCACAGTTGCACACACACATGGACACACAAATGTTTAACGGCTTCACTGATGATTCATTGCCTTTGTCATGTTGATGTGTGTGATGAGTTAGATTGTATGTCGCAAGTGGATGATTTTTTCATACTGTGCAGGCCGATGCGGATACTGCCAGTGTCGGATCTGGTCCACATGGACACAGCTTTGTCATCAGGACATTCTTCGTGCCAATGAAGTGCTATCACTGCACTTCACTGATGATTGGCATTGAACGTCAGGGTACATTCTGCGAAGGTTTGCAGTCACTGGTGTTGTTTTTTCCGAGCTTTTTTTGCAGAACACCATTACCACTTCCGTTTTAAGGTGAACCTGGCTTAGCCTTTTATTTCTTCGACCACTTGGTTGTCAGTGACAGCGTTTTTTTGAGCAGATAATTGGTCAACATTTTGATGATATCTGCATTTAATAGTAGTTTGATGTTTATGCAAGATACTTCTCTTTGTACTCTTATGACCAGCCAGCTTAGAACAAACTATATCATTTGTGCAGCAGATTTTACAGTGCATGAACTTGTCAAGCCAGCTTGCAATAAATGACAACACAGTCAGTTCTTGAGGTTCTACTGTTGATGATGAAGATCTGAAGGCTGTAGTGACCAGCATCTCTTGACTGTTATCTGTGTTGTGTGTCGTTAGCTTGCGGTTACTCATGTCACATGCACTGCCTTGATCGAGCACCAGAGATGTGTCCTGTGCCTTCCGACCAGTGTATGTTAATGCCAGACTTTTACGTTATTCTGTACATTGAACGGTGTCGTTGAGTGTCATTACTGACCACATCAGTGGTCCAGATAGAGTAGTCAGTCTGGTGTGTGTGTGTGTGTGTGTGTGTCAGGACAATAACTTGCAAACTAAGGACCTTTGACCGAGATATTTGGAATACTTCTTCACTTTAACACTGTCTAGGCCATCTTCAGAAGTGAGGGTCATAGGTCTAAGTTTAGTCGTAGGAGGAAAATATGGCTAAAGTGGTTGGTGCGTCCTTAAGTCGCGGCTCAGCACCTGCTTACCTTGCTTCTGAGCTATTTCCAGTCTCAAGAGCCAGTCGACAACAGCGGCTACGATCGTTGTCAACAACGGACCTAGGCTCCTAGCCATCCCGCACGTCAATCATGCGACCCTGGGAAGTTGCGCATTTGCGGCTTCAGCTACGTCGGCCTGGAACAGCATATCACATGGCACCCATACATCACTGTCTCTGACCACTTTCAGATCGCGCCTCAAGACCGAGATGTTCCAGTGGTCATACACATAGCAAATACACGTAGCATCTACAGTCAGCGTGTACCACCGTGACTTTGAAGTACATTTTTGCACTTACGTCACGTTACTGAACACTCATTCTACTACTACTTCTTTCTTATTAATTTAAACAGTTTTTACAATGCATTTACAGCACTTTTTGACTAAAGGTGATAACTTTTACAGTCGATACATGTACTTTACATAATACCTGTTTGCAGACTTTTGAAGACAGTTTCAAAATGCCTGTCAACCTATTAATATTCATTCATTACTGTGATCGCATGATCACTTGTTGAGTAGTTTTGTTAAGTGTTGAATAGTGAAATTTTGCCGGTTTTGAATTTGTTTTGTAGTAAAACGTCCGATAGGCATTGATCCAACGAAAGGAGTAGGAACTGCATATGAAGGCTATGTAAAAGTAAGTTGCATTTGCACATCTTTGAATGTGATATTTATTGCGGAATATTCCATGTTTTACTGCCATTTTAATGCTTTGAAGCTGTTGATGGAGTGATAGGAAGTCATCCCGACAGTAAACACCAGTTTCGTAAGTCATAAAAGATTGACATTGACTGTTGGGAGACTCACTCGACTTGGAATAACTCCATATGGGTTCATAGACTGGTTTAGCAATCCGTGACAATGCTTGCATTCTGTCCAAAAAAATTAGGCCTTTGAAAGTGCTTGAAGTAAAGTAAAGTATACATCGATTTGTAGTTAAACAAAAGTGGAACATAGTAGTAGATAGCTGTGTCATAGATTATGCTGTATTTCACATGCTTTGTCAGCAGCTGTCGTTACAGCAGATTATTTTATGTTTTACCATGTTGCATATCGTATGTGTAACTTTATCCGTAAGCTGGCTTTCCATCTTGCGGGTCTTACGTGAC
>Ga0209363_1000728_pt1 | contig 13955 bp, 10 predicted proteins | sample WorMetexBAHAMAS3_FD_187385 | JGI IMG/M metagenome (GOLD analysis project Ga0209363, IMG submission 187385) | Marine gutless worms symbiont microbial communities from Max Planck institute for Marine Microbiology, Germany - Inanidrilus exumae... | ecosystem: Host-associated > Annelida > Digestive... | reverse complement strand
GCAAATTCTAAGCACAGAAGATAGCTTTTACATTTATGAAAGGCCGCTGACTGAAATAAATGTGATCGCTGTCTTCTGTGCTTAGAATTTGCGGATAAAATTTTGATATTTGCTGTTTTAGAACGGCAGCTTTTACAATGAAGAGAAACTGAAGCCAGTTTTTGTTTTTATAATTGCAGTATACATGTAAGTGACAACCGTAAGGTACTAAGGCAAAAAGCACTTACAGATACCTTTAAGGGGAGAAATGTGCAATTACATAATAGTAGACAATAAGGTAAAACTCAAGTACACAATGCTTCTACGAAAAATACATAAGCTCCGAGAAGTCCAACCTTTTCACTGAAGTACAATGATACTAAAATACAGATACTATAAAAAGATAACATAAAAGGATACTATAAGCAAGCAGTCTGTTCAGGAACTATTACAAGTAACAAGTATACAAAAAAAGGAGACTGATCAGTGCTCAGATCAATATAGTGAGCTACCTTGTACAGCTTACAAGATAGGGCTGTATTTTAGCTATAAGATCATTAGTTTGCACTGTAGCATATAGGCCTATACCATGTAGTCATTTATCCGAATATAAAATTTGGTTCAGATATTTGTAATCGTTCTTGAGACATGGCCACAAATTGGTGGCCACGGTCATCATGGATTTTGAAAATGGCATATAGTTAATGCTAAAAATGGCCATTATAGGACCTTTTTGATTGCGAAATTTCGACTTGATATCTTAAACCATTCTAAAGATAAAGCCTTTTAACAAAAAATGAAGATGGTGGCTGCCTCATGTTGAATTTCACCAGCACCAGAAATGCCTGGTTGGGATAGTGATGACTGATGAGTGATGTCTTTTGTCTCTGTGCCAAATGCAAGCATCTCAGATTTTCCTTGAGATATTGATTTGTCTCTTTTTCCACAAAATGGCGGTTGCTGGCGTCTTTGGTTTTGAAAAATGGCATATTTCAATATTTGATGATGATAATTATGGCCATTATAATCTGCTTTTAAAATTTTGACTTTATATCTTGAACTGTTACAGAGGTATGGCTTTTTACAGAAATGGTGACCGCCGTCATGATGAGTTTCACTGGAAGTACCGTAGTAGTAAACGTCAAGAATGGTGTAAAATAACGTGCTGCCTCTGCCGACCAAATTGGAATCAAATGCCTTTAATCGTTTATGAGTTATCAGACTTTCTCTATATTTATTGTAGCGGCTTTTCCACAATTATGAGTGTGCATAGGACCACCTTTGAAGACCACTTTGTGACCCCTTTTCAGATGTTGATTTTGTGCAGGTCGATCTTCCACTTTGAAACTCTATTAGCGATTTTACGGTTTTGCCAGTTTGACTTGAAGATACGCCCCATTTTTATGGGTTTTAGGGTACTAGACCCGACCAATTGAAAGCAATATCACCTTGAGTGACATTCAAGGTCAGTCACCTGTTGCAAGCCCTTTCAGATGGGATTTTCGTACAGTACTGCAACAGATGCAAGATTTCAACTGACATAGCACGTCTATACGGTTCCTCTGTAATAGTAGTTTCTTGCTATGTAGTTGTTAGTACGAGTAACCACGCTAATAATAACTGCCGAATTTCATTTTCCTAGTTCAAATTATTTTGAGATTTTAACATTTTCTAAATATTAGTCTTGATCATTTTACAAACTGTAGCAACTGACAGTAAGTCATCCCAGTTTCTGCTACTATATCATAGAATATTTAACACTGTAACATTAAAAACAACTTGATTACATACTATTGGTCGTGGTTATCTTAAAACACGAGAAAAACCACTGTTTTATCACATACTTATTGTAACTGACATTATCAGATTGAAGGTGTGCAGTTTTTCCCACCCTGGATAGTAACGTTGGGAGTCTTGGATAAAAAAAGTTGGAATTAGTTGAATACAAGTTTAACTACGTATGTTTAGTTTATTTAACTATTTTTGCAAAATAGTGTGCAACTAAACGTTTAACTAAATTTTTAAAGTTAAAATTTAGTTTTAGTTTAACTAAAAAAATTTATGCCACATATTCATATATTTCCGTGCGGGGCCGCCCGGCCCGTGCAGGGCTCTAGTCTGTAGGGTAGGCTCAGTGTGAGGAATAGTACAGTATTGGTATCGGTATTATTTTACGTGGCGCTGCCATATCATGATACCACTAACAACCTCGCCGTCCAAATTATACTTCAAGCACATCCTGCCATGAAGAAGGTGAATCAGCTTGTGAGTCTAAGGTGTCGCTACGACGTCGGTAGGGCGTTGACAGAGTTGACAGCTTATATAACGCACGGTTGGCAGCAAGCCTAATCATGTTGCGTGCAAACAAGGCTTTCTGTAGCATTTCACTTGTGGTTGTGCGTGTTTTTGTTCTATTATATCCTGTCGAGCGGCCGGAACGGCAGTACAGCTTCCGACTTATTAATCTGTTTTCAGGCCCTTTATTAAAGCAAAAAGGAATGGTCTGCAGCATATTTACCGCACGACGCTATGCTAGCGCGGTATATGCTGTAGCCCTGTGTCCGTCTGTCAGTCCGTCACAAGTCGGGGTTCTATCAAAACGGCTACGGTCACGTAAACAACGCCACACGCTAGCCCAGGGACTCAGCGGTGTTCATCGGTAACGCTTTTGAACGGTCAGTTCTGTGGTAACGGTGTTGCTGTCCAAGTTATAATGCGTTAATAATGTGGCGGTATTTTGTGCAAAAATCACGCGGCGTTGCTTAATGTTTCTAGTTTGCTACAGTCTAATAAACACCGTGATAGGCCTACTGAAGTTGCTTTGCAGCCTGTAGTGGTACTGTGTGAAAAATATCGAAGTTGGAGAGGGTATTTAAACACAAGTGATTTTTATACGTCCCTTGGCGTGCAAGATCTCTTATCCTGACCTTCGCCAAGTTCCACCATGAAAACAGTATCGCTGTGAAAGAAGAAATCCACAGAGGCAGAGTAAGAGGAAATAACAAAGTCGAAGTATACGTAAAGTATACGTCGATTTGTGTAGCTCATTTTTTACGCAAAGCGCCTCAAATGCGCTCAGACATGGATCACACAGTTTTACCTGCCTGCCTTTACTTGGATACTCCCCAGCCGCAGAACATCACCGCCCTTTGGCTGGTACTCATTTTACCGTCCCACGGAGGGTAGAAGGCTGAGTCGACCTGGGTGGTTGGTTACATACCGAAATAAAGTGCCGCCTCCGGGAGTCGAACCCGGACACGGTCACCCATCCCAGTACTAACCGGGCTCAGCGTAGGTTAACTTCGTTGATCTAGACCAAAGACGCTACCACTACGCCGCGCCGCCACAACGAGCCATATAGGACAGAGTGACGGTCAGTGTGGTCTATTTCAACTCCCACCCGAGATAGAATGCCAACCACTGCTGGAAAAAAATCACTGCAAAACATGCGGTGGTTATTGCTAGACGGGACGATCGTGCTGGGGAATGAGAGAGTCTAGCGAAGGGAACGCGTGTTGTGGTCGGCTGGCTGTGAATGAGGCGGGCACGCGTGACTATCTACCAGCGTTGCTATTGGCGCCGACAGCTCGGGCGGACCACACACCACCAGTGACGTCACTGGCGCGCACCGGCCAGGCCACTCCAGCGTCATTCGATGTCCGCAACATGCACTAAATAACGGACGGTTTGTCGGTTTTATCTGCCGTATGGAATCATCTGTTTCTAATGATCGGATTGTCAGTTTGTTTGGCCAGGGGCGTGGCTTAGCCGGCTGTCCGCATGACGTCGTTTCTTTGCTCCGAAAGGGAATCTTTGGAGATGTAGGTATGTTCTGACAGGCCGGATGATTGTTCTGTCGCCAGTCCAACGGTGTCAAAGCACTAAAGGGGACGTGGCCACGGAAAGTTGTTGACTGACCTTATCCTTTGAGGATCCACTGACGTTGCTGCTTGTACGCCGAACCTCAGATTACGTCAAATGTAATCTAGAAGGCATATCGCATTTTAGCAGCTAGATACTTCTACTGTATGGTAATAATGTGCATTTTGGTAGTGAAGGGACCCGGATGTCGACCTGCTTAGGTGACAGTCGGCAGTGTTGTTTTAGTTAACTGTGATTGTAATTGGAAAACTGTAACTGAATAACTGAATAGTTGTATGCTTTAACTGAAATAAGTTAGTGATTGTTTTTCTAGTCGGTTGCATGTCAGACTTAGCATATTTCGTGAGTTCAATGCACATCAAAGTGGTCTAGAATGATGCTCTACATCATACTAAATGCAGTTGAAATACCTCTAACCGTTCATGATATCAACTTTAAGTAAGTAAGTTCATTGAAACATGCAGCTATGCATGTATAGTTGAATAGATGAATAAAATACAATACAATAATGCAATACATGATACAAGCTGCAATAGGGTGCCAGTTAGCAATCAGTAATTGAGACAATGATAAAACACTATGATCATAAAACTTAGAACCGAGAGGTAAATAAGGACAGACGTAAAACAACTAGGTTTATTGATAATGATTGAGTCCATACTGTATAAAGGAACAATAGTGATAGATACAGGTATAGACTTTGGGAAATGTTTGGGAGGATCTATGCCTTGAGGAAATTGCCATGGATATGGGTGGAGTAAGGAGACTGAGGAGGCAGGATCCATAATATCACAGAAAACAACACGAGAGAGATCTTTTGTAGTCTTGGTATTTTGTGGTAGCGACTCTTCCAACCTGTTACTATGTATATCAGATAGTGATGGACCATTTATGAAGACTGTTTGGCAGCCCACATCAGGTCACCTCATTCATGGAGATCCAATTTGCCACTCTGATGAAATTATAACAACTTTTAAGTTTTTACCGGTTTGGCTTGAAAAGGCATTACAGTCAGTGTCTTCTTCTGATTGTTTGGGAGGTATGATCTAAATGTTGAAATTCAGTGATGTCTGTCCACCAATCGTAACTGTTGAATACGAATGTCAACTTGTCAGTTAATAAATTTTCATCAACTTCTCAACGGCGGCGGCGGAGGGAGGCAGCTAACCACGCCCACCCGTTAGACAGGGCAGTTAGATGGGGAACAGTATCACCGTGACTCTGAGACTGAGAAGGCACCTGCTTAAAAGGCAATCAAGTCCTATGACATATTGATTATCAAAATCGGTTCACCAGTGTGGGATCAGCATGAGCCAAAAAATATAGTTTAAAAATTTAAAACGTTAGTAAGAAACCGTAAGATATAACAAGCAGGGAGCGACATTGTATTGATAGTGAACTATAACTGTAACTGTAACTAAAAAAACTAACTGAAACAACATTGGTGGTTAGTCTGCGTGCTGGTTTATTGTGCTGCGGCTGCAGTACGGCTGACTCGGTGCAGTGAATATGTCTGGAATGGCCTCTGTCGTTCTCGTAGATCGCTCGCTTGACTGCTGCAAGTCTCAGTGTCAGTCAGTAAGCAACGGTGACGTGATGTGACAGACAGTCAGGTGAGTACTGCCCTGTCTAGCGGGTGGGCGTGGTTACCTGCCTACCCCCGCCGCCGCCGTTGAAAAGTTAATGAAAATTTATTAACTGACAAACTGACATTCGTATTCAACAGTTACGACTGGTGGACAGACGTCAGTGAATTTCAACATTTAGAAATTCAAAGTAGTTTGTTGTGGTTCTAAATTCAGATAATCTAAACACACTTGTGCAGGTGAGACCTGAGCTTCCCACTCGTATTGTTTTTCACTACCTAGTACCTACCGGGTTGATTAAATGTTATTTCCATTTTAGCCGTGAAATGTGCAGCATTTTGCCATGATGGGTGGCAGACCGCTGATCAGTTTACCTATTGAATGCATGATGCTGTTACTGAAACTCAATTTTTGTGGTCAACCAAAGTGCTAAAGCAGCTGTAAATCCAACACTAACCCTAACCTCAATGGCGACTGAATGTCAGGCAACGGGAGAATGTTATAAGATGCCACTAGATTGGCTGAATAGGCGCTGTGGTGCCATGGTCGTCTGTTGAAAAATTATCAATGGTGAAGTTAATATTTGTGTTTATAAGTCACGTTCGTGACCTGCCCATGTGGCCGAGTGGTCAGCGCAGTCGGCCGGCATGTGCAGTAGAGCGTAACGCGATCCGTGGCCGAGGTTCACACTTCAGCCCCGGGCGCGTCCGTCAAACAAAGATTTATTTCTAAATTCTAATAATTCTTATGCACATGATGAATGGGGAGTTAATCCTGAACAGGTAAGAGGGTTCGATAGTGTCCTGTATAATCTGTGACCATTGCTGATACCTTGATTAGCAGCGTCAAAGTGTCAGCCGCGCTGACGCGAGAGCCGAAGCAAATAGATGTGGCTAAGTCCCCTGGCATGGCGCTGAAGAAGTGCCGGTCAGTGCTGGCACTGAATAAGTGCCAGTCCAGGCTTAGCCAGAAAATAGGCCACGCCTAGAGGGCGCGTGCTTAGAAATACCCGACAAGCTGCTCACGCCTACTGTTTTTTTCCTCCACCCTACACACCGCACACATCTACCAATTCCCCTCCTCTCCCTGAGCAGGCTGGACCCCTGCCCGCAAAGAACAAACGAACGAAGTGACGTTCGTTATTGGTTACACTGGTTGTTGATGTTGTTAGGGTCGAGGATCAGAGCGGAGTGTCGGACCAGGGACAAGGACGGTGAAACACGTGAGGAGGTTGTGCGACGTCGAGCTCGGTGACCGCCGGATGGGTGTACTAAGGCGGGTGTTTGACGCGCATGGTCAGCTATGTGCGTCTCGTCCGTGGGAAGTGATCATAGCGACACTGACGGTGATTCTCGGCACCACGTCGCTGAGCCTATTTGCGGCCAGCAACAAGATCTGCGACTGGAATTACCGATGTGAACGCAGCCACAGCGACCATGTAATTAGACCACACACGTCAATCAATCACCGTCTTGGCTGTCAATCATCCGTAACAGAGTCCGGTGATTGGTGAAGAAAGGATTAGATGTGACTAGTCGTTGGACCCACTCTCTTACGTTTCCTTGAGTATTTTCACACTGTTGGTTGGGTATCCAGCGTCACGTATCACTATCAGGAGCCAGTAAACCGAGGGTCCGCTGGCTGATCCTGGTTTACCTGAAAAACGGCCGGAGACAAGGTAGACGGAAAACAGATGGAGAAAGAAAATGAAGGGCCAGGTTGAAATGGCTGGTAGAATAACTTGTATACAGGTGTCGACACTGATTTGACTGAATTTACTGGTTGCATGTTGGTCCTGATGGTTGCTGATTGGTACAAATCCGTTTCCCGTTCTTTGCGCCATTCATTGAAGAGATTATAGCGCCTGTGTGTTCTACAGTACAGTATTTGTATGCCGTCACTACCCGACATTGTCAGCGAAGTCATTATGTTTTCATGCATTCGTTCATTTGTCCGTACGTCTGGTCAGATTTCATTACCACAGTATCTCATGAATGGCTCGGGCAATGTTGATGAAACTTACCGGGAATATTCACTAGCCCCTACTGATGACCTGATTAGATTCTTGAGGTCAAAGGTCAAGGTCACAGCAGGCTGTTGAGGTGGCAAAATTCATCCACGTCGATGCTGGGGCATCAAAGTCATCCAGCATCGAAGTCCATCTAGTCTGTTTATAGTACTGTATAGTTGGTAGTTTTCTTCAGTGCTTTTAATCTGTTAGTTGGAAGAGAGGAAGCACATTTCGCCTGAATTAACCTGCTGAACAAATTCAAAATGTTCACTTTTCTACAACTGGTTTGGGTTAACAGTTATGCAGTCACCGTAGAACACTAATAGTAAGAGCATTTATCATCTGCAGTCTAAACTTGTTAATATGGACAATTAGTTTTGTAAAAGGCCCAGTTTCTCACGTTTAATGGCCTAGAAATGTGTAGAGGGTTTGTGTATACTTCATGAAAGCTGTGAACCTCTACCTTCACATCCACACCTAGTCCTTCCTTCCGCCCGGACTGCCTCCATGGACGTTTGCCTGGACCGTATATTCTGAGCTACTCGGTTTTTGGTTTTATTTTTCCTTATTTTTTCGTTTTATGGGCCGTGCGCTAGATTGAGCTGGCCATCTAGTCAGCTTTTGAGTGCACGTTAATCTACCGTATCATAGCATATCCATGTATTAGCACACTTCTCTGTCCTCGCCAGAAAGCGTTTAGAATCCTAGATGGCACATCCATCATTTCTGAAAAATAGATATGAATGCATAGAAATTTTTGAAACAAATTTGTTAGTAGATGTAAAACGTGTATAGTTGATTTTGTTTGCTGTTGCCTTAACTGACAACTAAGAGGCAGCCACTGTCACCAATGTAGTCTTGGCATTAGATGGTGAATTTATATGAAACTGTGCGTTATTCTTTGACACATATGCCACTTTGTGTCTGTGTGTGTGGTTTGGTTTGGGTTTGCAATTTGCTATTTTTATAATACGTATACTGTAGTTGTTGAGACATAGTGCTAAGTGGATGAGTTTTGTATACAGGATGCGGACACAAAGAGCTCGGATGTCGTTATTCTGACAATAACACGATGCATCGCCGTCATCTACTTCTACCTTCAGTTCAGCAGTCTACGCAAGCTCGGCTCAAAGTACCTGTTTGGTGCGTCGTGCTGTCTCGGACAGTTACACTAGTTGTATATTCACGATGTGGCTAAATATCACTGGTACCTCATGACAGAATGGGGACTACAAAAAGTCATATGCTAGTGAGAAAGATGCCACCCTGTATTTAACAGAGTGTGTATTTAACGATTACTTACTTTTTGTTTAGTGACTGAGTAATTTCTTCATGGCATGTCAGTGCATTGCTGGCTGTTTTTGGTACCGTGAAACAAGTGGGATAATTATGAAACAAGAAAGTTACTGACAACTCATGAAATGAAATGCAGTTCGTCATTAGATAATGATTATATTTACTGCTGAGTCTGATGATGATGAAATACTATTGAAATGAGAGTGTTGTTGACCAAGGTCAGGTGTGTAAAAAGTGTTAACCATGAGTCAACAACACTCTCGTTTCAATAGTATTTCATCATCACCTGACTCAGCAGTAAATATAGTCATTATCTAATGATAAACTGCATTTCATTTCACCAGTTGTCAGTAACTTGTCAGTCTTGGTTAAGACAGCTGCTGATTATCTCATTGGTGCAATGTTCTAATGAAGAGATGAAGAGCTCGCCGATGACATGTCTGAACAGACAGTGTTGTAACATCAGCAGATGACGATGCTATGTTGATCTTAACTGCTGCCTTATCAGTTATCAGTGACTTGGCACGTTCAATAAAAAAACGTGTCAAGTGAAGCTGCAGTATGCTGAGTATGTAAGTAAGTAACCACCCGGGCCAACTCGGTCTCCTACCCTCTGTGGGACGGGAAATAAATAGGAATACTGGCCAAAGTGCAGTGGTGCTGTGGCTGGGAGTAAAGGTAGATGACTCACTCCATTTGTGGATAAACGTGTGGACGGCAGGTAAAATCGTATGTTTCCTCGTTAACACGTGCAATTCTGAGCGCTTTAGAGATGAGTATACTCATGAAAAGGCACTGTACTAATGTCCTGTCTTCTTCTTAAAATCTTGTCACAAAAGCATCACACACTCACAGCAGCAGCAGCAGCCTGGCACTGCATACATCAACATCAAGACCTGCTAGTACTACGTTCACTAGATCACTGTCCTGGTATGTAACCAGGCCACCAGCCTAACTCAGCCTCCTACCCTCAGCGGGATGGGAAATGAGTAGTGGCCAAAATGTAGTGAAGCTCTGTGGCTAGGAAGTTGATTAATATTGCGAGTGGCAGGTAGAACTGTATATGAAGCATTGATAAAAGTGAGTTCTTTGTTTCTATCTAAGCACCTTAGAGATGAGTATACGCAATGTTATATTTAACGTATAAATCACTGTACAAATCAAAGGACTTTACTTTACTTTATTCTGCATGATGTCTCATTTGTTTTCAATACTGGAGCTGCTGCAGACCCCCAGCCACAGCACCACTGCACTTTGGCCAGTATTCCTATTTATTTCCCGTCCCACAGAGGGTAGGAGACCGAGTTGGCCTGGGTGGCTGGTTACATACCGAGGTGGTATGCCCGCCCATCCCAGTACGAGCCGACCGACAGTGCGGCTGCCGGGGATAGAACTCATGACCAGTGAGTTGCAAGTCCGTTGCCCTAACCACTAGACTGCTGAGCCATGTTAGAAGTGTCCATGTTTGTTGCTGATGCAGGCATTGCTGGTCTGTTCACTATCTTTTCAAGTTTTGTGTTCAGTGTTGGCGTCATCAACTTCTTCGGCACGGACCTCACCGGCCTCAAGTATACACGCTACCGTCTCTCTACACCTTACATTTTTCATTTTGTACATACATATTTTTATCGTACATAATGTCACTGGCAGTTCACCCTCCCGCCTACGGTGCTCGGTTACCCCTTGCTGCGGCGCTCATTTCTCGCGCCTGCTGCGCTTGGTCCATAGCGCCTGTCGTCCGCTCGTTCCTAATTCCCCTACGGAGCTCGCCACCCATTTGCATCTGCCACGGCGAGCGGAGCGAGAGCCTGCCGGCACGAGCACGCTCGCTAACCAGCCCGTAACCATCTGGAGGGTATAAGGATGCCACATGCCAAATTTGGTGTAGATCCGCTCAAAACTGTCCGTGTATAAGGAACAGAGAAATGGACACACAGATTCAGTTTTATGTGTATATGTTATTTACACAGTGTAGGTTTGCCTGTGTATTATGTGTCTCATGTACTAATGGCAGCCGTCTTGTATCGATATCCTCTTGTATGTTGACCGGTGATATGTCTGTAGTTAATACAGCTACATTACTGCTACATCCTGTTTTTACTAAGCTGTGTATTTGCAACACATATGCATATATTTCTGTAAAAAGTAAAGTAAGTAAACAGCGTATAGCAGTTAGCATCAACTTAGCTTTTACCGCTACGGGAAACTCACATGCCATATGGGATCACACGGTGTTACTTGCCTCCCGGCGTTGGGGAGAATCCCGCCTTTACCCCCAGCTGAAGCAGGTACTCGATTTAGCGACCCCGAAGGGATGCAAGGCTGAGTTGACCTATGTTACGTGAAAGCGGACCAGCCAGGAATTGAACCCGCGACCTGTAAATCGCAAGTCCAGTGCCTTACTGCTAAGCCACCATGCAAAACTGGTTGTTATTTTGTGATCCATAGATACGTTCATATACGTATATATCTATGGTTCTGTTTGGTTGTAGTGAAGCATTACCGTTCTTTCTACTGCTTGTTGACCTGTCCAAGGCGTGTACTCTGGCAAAGTTCGCTCTCAGCGCCACCTCTCAGGTTTTCTTACTTACTTACTTAATTACTGCCCCATGCTGACAGTTTTGTCGTGGTAGCTGCAAACATGTAGTTTTACGTTTTTAACAAACATTAATAGTTTAGTATTGTGTATGAGGTGAGCATGATTGGCAGCATTGCTGTGATGTGGATGCTGGTCGTTGGGCCACGAAAGCAACTTTGCTTGGTGTCTGTGTTCATGGCACATAGCCATGTCCAGTATTCTAAGGTGATACCTTCTTCCACACGTGGGAAGCACCAGTATTCAGTCCTGTCTCACATTAGATTCGGTGCCTGTGAGCTTGAGTCTGGCCTGAGCTGAAGAGACTGCAGAAAGAACTGACTATGACACTTATCGTCAGCATTTCTCTTTCAGAGCATACATGAATGATGAATGCCAAGGAGCACAGGCTAATCAACATCACCTGTACAAAAGCCCTTCATTAAAATGGTAGTTAGATGACTAGGCTGGTTGAGACAATGCAGTGTTGTTTTGGTGGTGATATTGTGGTGTTGTTTTGGTCGTCAGGAGCAGGTGATAGTGAACGTTGGTCGTGGCATGGCGGTGCTTGGTCCAATGTTGACACTGGATGCTTTTGTTGAGACGCTGGTCATTGGAGTTGGAACGTTGTCGGGGGTCAAGGTGCTACAGACGATGTGCTGCTTTGGTTGTCTCTCGGTCGTCACCAACTACCTGGCGTTCATGACGTTCTACCCAGCATGCCTTGCTCTCAGTTTTGAGGTACACTGTCCAACCGTATCGCTTGTTGTACATAATAATGTTTGTTTATTTTGATTACAACATAACGCACAATATACAGTAACATTCACCACGCAGGGCGAGACTAGGCTGTATACAGAAAAGCTCGGCTAAATTGCTGCCACGTTACGGCGCACAGCGATTCATAACCACACCGGCTTAACCTCATGAACATTCACCAGATGGCGCAACCAGCGCCCGTCCAATGAAGTTGCTCACTACTCAATTTATTGACCCTGAAAGGATGAAAGGCTGAGTTTGCCTAGTTGGCTGACCTATAGCGGACAGCTTACCCACATATGTGGTCACCTGTCAGCTACAGGTCGAGAATGGGATAGGGAAAGTTCGCCGGTCAAAGACCGTTCTACTACTGTGCCACGCAGCCAGCGTTGTCACAAAAACACGGACATTATGAACATTTTGTCAGAGTAAACACGGCTGTTTCTGCTGCTGGTGTTTATGTGTGTCATCGTGTTTGACGTGTAGACTTCTTGTCTTTTCACTACAGAATATCACTGAGTCACATACTGAACGTATTGCTGGTTACCCACGCCAGCATAGCCGCCGGTGTGCGTATTAACGTTCAGTCACGTCTGTCTGTCTGTTAGTCCACGCTCTAACAGGAAAATGGCTTTAGCTATGTACACCAAACTTGGTACATGTATACTCTGTAGCAGTCGCTCGGCATGGATTGACCCAGAGGTCAGAAGGTCAAGATCACATGGTTATGAAAACTGCTACGGTTGCTAGTGACCATTTCCCGTATTCCGCATACCCATATGCTGCTGTGCTATCTGCAGCCGTTGCCATCGTGGGTCTGCATGTCGATACGACTGCCTGTGTTTCCTAGTTGTAATTTTTGGTCTGCATGACATGCACACAGTGCATAGGTCTGTTGCACGTAGCGTGGTCTGCAGTCTGTGTGTCTGTCAACGTGTGTTATGTAGTTGTCACGTGGCAGTCGGCCGATGCTGCAGATTCAGCAGCTGGCCAAGGCATGGCAGCTGACAGAGGAGGAAGAGAAACCAAACCCAGTGACTCAGAGAATCAAGATTGTCATGGTAAGTGACTGAGGACTGTAATGTAACCTGAACTCAATCAATCGCTGAGTTATGATGATAAGTGTACATGATGAGACGTCATACAAAGCTGTGTGTAGTTTTTATGCCTTTTGTCACCTGAAATTGTCCATGAAGGCATTGAAGGCATTATGTTTTCCATCCACCACATTCGCTCATTTGTCCAGCAGATCTTGTTGCCACAATATCTCATGAATGGCTTGAATGATTTTGATAATACTTACAGTGAATATTCACTAGCCTCTAATGATTAGATTCTGGAGGTCAAAGTTCAAGGTCACAGCAGGTCGTCTAGGTGGTGAAGACATCTATGTCAATACTGGTGCATCAGTGTTCCATCCTGTAGTATGTGTTGATTGGTGCATGTCCATTTTTGTTGACATCAGCATATTTATAAAATACATTTATTTACTATTAAATCATACGCAAGGTACAAAAAAGAACAAACATATAGCCGTAAAAACAGAGATAATACCTAGTTTAAAAAAAACAGGAAATCAACCAGTGCGTAAACCTGTGATAAAATATGCAATGTAGTCCATATTAAACAGATGGGAACAAAGGTCTGGATTGTCTCTAAACAGCAAGAAGTCTCTTAATACAGAAACGTTGGCTACCATTTCAGCAGACACATTGAACAAATAGTTATTCCAGACCAAATTACAATAATCGAATCTAGAGTCCAGAAGACATTATTTACTTACTGTGAGTATAATTATATAAACTAAGTGAATTGCCGGGAAGAATGTCTTGAGAATTAACTATTTTTGTTTTACTTCCAAGTATTA
>Ga0209363_1000727_pt1 | contig 13955 bp, 10 predicted proteins | sample WorMetexBAHAMAS3_FD_187385 | JGI IMG/M metagenome (GOLD analysis project Ga0209363, IMG submission 187385) | Marine gutless worms symbiont microbial communities from Max Planck institute for Marine Microbiology, Germany - Inanidrilus exumae... | ecosystem: Host-associated > Annelida > Digestive... | reverse complement strand
ACCTGACAAAAAAAAACAAAATTTCTCCTGCCTCTCAAACTGTCGCTACTGTGCGGATCGCACCCAAAATCTGCCATGGCAAGCCCCCAACAATGCGCTCAGAGTGCTCCAGATTTCATCCAAATCGGTTAACTTTCGGCAGAGTTATAGCCGAACGCGTGAACACCGCCAAATTGCCCGTAGAGTAAATCCCATATTCGGCCGAAGCCTAGCTTCGAGCCGAATAACGAAGCTGTCACGCTGTCAGTGTCACCAGGCGGCGAGTCAGATGTAGGGTATTAGTCGATGCCATCACCAGCGATCATCGATCACCCATCTGCGATGCCACCGCTGCTGCTGACGCTGGAGGAGAAAACTCTATTTTCTCATCCTATAATAGAACGCGTCCAACGTGATTTCTCCGTTTTCACCTACGGGTTATGAAGAACCTCTTCATCATACTCCAGTGTTTAGTTGGCGCGGAAAGGCAATGCATCTACGCATCTCCGAACGACACAATGCGAGAATTGTATGCTGAAAAAAGCAAGAGTGATCGCAAACTAATTAGTCCATATACCGAAACAAAAGATAAGATTTAAAAAGAAATTAAATAAATCAATTATAGCACAGGAAATCCGAGCGGTTGTAGAGTGTGAGGGCGGTCTCGAGAGAATCATTAGTCCACAGTGAAGAGAATTTATGGAACAATGTTAAACTAGCAGAAACCCTTACTCGAGGTCGCACCGTTCACTAGCTTAATATCTCCTTCCACAGAGGCCGCCAGCAGTAATTCTTGACCTCGGTTAGAACAGGATAATATCAAAGGACGTTTCGTTCGAAAAATTATCGTAAATAGATGCAGCTTACAACCATACAAAATAGCCTGCTATGGTTTTGCTAATATTGAAGCTACCGCGTAGAATTTTTTAACGAAACTTTCTACGCGTCTTTAGAGTACACATGTACACAGATTTGCTGAGTTTCATCTGATTATTTGGCAAAGTTTTTTTGCGATTTCAAACGCAACATGATTAATCAGTGAGACGGATAATTTCGGCATTTGTGCGTACTTAATTTACCGAGTGTAATGCTGGGTAGAGCATATGACTAGAGACGTGTCATGGCGAGCGCTGATTGCTAAGAACTGGGCAGTAAATTTGTCGACGTGTCGACGTAAGTGGATCAGAAACTGAATACCAGTCCGGCAGTGGACGTCCGCGTCCGATGTCTGGGCGTACATCAATTAACATTCACAGGAGGAAGAAGAACTGATTTGATCTCAAGAAGGTGAGAGTGACGGTCATCACGGTACTCATCAGATTGCAGAGGCTGAACGCAACATCGGCATGTCGTTTGTCACGCCGTTTCGTTCGACACATCGGACGATGATGGCATGACGCTATTCTGCGCGTTTTGTTGCATAGACGTCTTTTAACACGTTCATAACTGCGACCTTTCTGCGAGGTCGTTATGTTTGAGATCGTATAATGTTGTCGACTGTTAAGATACCAGACGAAACTCGACATATCTTTCTAGATATGAACTCCAAATATGCACTTAAAGCGTAGTTTAAATATTCGAAAATTTGAAAGGTAGTCCCAACTGTACGTTTCGCCCACCCGACTGTCCGCGCCCAATCAGTTCGCCGTCGGACGTTTCTTATTGAACGATTCGCCCTTCGGAAGTTTCTCGCGCAGACTTCTCCCGTTTCGCATTGGATCGAGAGTTTTAATTAAATGGTTGTTTCCGATTTCACAACAAACATGAGCCGTCACAATAATAATTATCATATACATATATGATTTATGTGTCAATCGTGTCTGTTGCTGCATAGTTGTGAGTCATTGAAAGAGCTTTTCTAGGAAACTAAGATAATGGTTAAGTAAGTAAGTAAGTAAGTAAGTAAGTAAGTAATAAAATTTGATTAAACGCCATAATCATTCAGTAGAATGAATCAGAGGCGCTGGACAAGTCGTTAGTGTCTATTAAATGCAGACTGGAAAAGATGGGTTTTAAGATGTTTCCGGAAAGTGTTCAACGTTTGAGAGTGAGACGCACGAAGAGTAGAAGTGACAGAATTCCAGACTGTTGGAGCTGCAATATGAGTAGGGATCAAAAATAAAACTAGCCTATGTGTTAGATAAGCTTTTGCTGCAATAAGGCAATTAGCCGAGCAGTGAAGACGCTAAGAGCAGCTGCTGTTGTTCTATGCTCCGTGAAACGGAAGCATTGGATGCACGGTGTAACAAGCGTAGTCGTATTTCTCACATGCTCTCCGCCGAGTATACAGGGTTACGTTTTCTGTCTTTTTATACACTGATAAAAATTAATCGAAAAATTAGCCGGTTATATTTATTTGAAATATGACACGTGTAATAAGTTAAAAGGGTTTGCAACTCGGTTGATCTCGACTGGAAATTGAACGGGCAATCCGAGTGCAATCAGCCTATGTTGCAATCACCATTGTAATTTTAATAAACATTATTGCTCGTTTTTCATGTACACATTCTAATTTTTTACTTTCATTTAAGTCTTTAGTCCTTCTGACAATCCAACAAAATCTTGTCGAACAACAGTAGCCGAATAAGTCCTCGGTCAGAAGACAGAAGAAGCAACAAAAAGAAAGAGAGGATGAAAAACTATCGCAGTGGCTCACCTTTGGCCTCGACGTTCGCGAAGTAATCGACGACCACGAGGAGAACGATGACTTGATGCCACATCACTGTAACGTCGACAACGGCCACATTCACTGATCGCTTGAGCGTTGACTGACAGTTCGTGGGTGAGTGCGCGTTGTGCTGCAGTCACCAGCAGCCAGCGACAGCCTCTCGTCCGACCGACTAATTCTCACTTCCACTTGCACAGTAGCGACGACAGCCGCATTCCACTTCGCCCTTCAAAAGAGCGCCTATTTTTATAGTGTGCAGCCGGTTTAATCGGATTGAGTCGCCAGCATAACGTTCCAGATGCTGCTGAGATGCACACAAAAATTGGTGATTCGTACCATGAACGCAAATGTGCAGCAGAAAGTGGTGGTGACCGGATGATGTGGTTTATGCCCTCGCATTTTCATTTCTATACGGCCTACTTCTACGCAGTCCAACATCTACTTTCGCTGACCTCCACATGAAAGTGCCACTGGATCGATGCACATAGCGATTTGTGAGCCTTGACATAACTTTGTACTAACTTACTAGAACTCATCAGTGCTCAGACGGCTGACCGTGGCCCAGCAAAGTGTTAGAAAAACAAAACCAGCTTACATACTGTCATAACCCTGCATGTAGGATGTTAAACGGAATCAAAAGCGTGCTGGTGACAGTAACCGTCGTCACGTACGCCTATGATTCGTAGAGAAATCTTGTCTACGAAACAGTTCAATAAGTTGACATTTTTTCTAATAGATTAGTACCACACGTCATTTCATTCCTAATAATTTGCAGGTCCCAATGGTCTAGTGGTAACATATAATAATAATAATAATAATAATAATAACAGCAACAACAACAACCACGATGTCATCACGGCAAGCCACTGCGACACTGAGCGCCAACTGGCCGCCAACCGCCAAATTAAGCAGGCCGCTTGGGCTGTGAGGTCGCCGGTGGGCTGCTACCATCCACATACACCATCCCCATTTATTACTATTACTCACTCCAAAAACTGATACTCGATTTATGTCACACGGAGGTGGAAGGCTGAGTCAACCTGAATGCGGCGTGTGAGATCCCAGGATTAGATCACATCTTGTGCACATAGGCCTATATTTTATCACGACAGCCACTGCAGTATTCAGCCTCGCCGTTGCTGCAGTGCCTACGTCAGTTGAGCCTTCTACCCTCCGTTGGACGATAAAATGGGCGTGACCGATAGTTGTGTCCTTTCAGACGATTTCAGACTTGTTGCTCGTCAGTAAAATGTGAATCATCGTTCGATTATCGGATACCGAAGGATGAAAATATCGAGACGATTTCAGTGACTAATTGCTGAATGACGCTTTCTATACTTTTAAACCTCGTAGGCCTATCTCGATATTTTTCATCGAATATCCATGAAAGTTCGTCACGTAAACGTAGGTCTACTAACCAACAACTGGTGAAAGAATTTTGATGACGAGCCTCATCGCAGGGGGCGGATTTTCGTGTGTGACAATGTCGGGCACATTGCATTTAGCTGCAGCAGTCGCGCAGTCATGCCGATATCAACGATTGTAATATCCTTATTTGCTGCATACACCGCAGCAGAGACTCCCAAGAGTTCTTTTTCAAAGGCCGACAACCCACAAAATTGCCCATTCTTGTGAGAAATCTCATCCCATTTAATACATGGTTCCTTGGCCCCATGCAAGTCAGCACCCCAAACGGCATCTCGATCGGTTCACCCATTTCTGTGCAGCTTGTCCGTGTTCCCAACAGACAGACACAAGACCACGCTACTTGCGACATCCTTAGACTTTAGCAATAGGCCGCATCTATGCAATGAATGCGATGTGGCCTAATAAAATAGTAATAATAATGATGATGACGACGATGATGATAGCAAGTGTCCAAAGTAATTTCGCAAAAGGTCGCATCGTCGACTTGTCACCCCTCGCGACTGCAAATGAATTCGTCCGATCGTGCACCATCTACCAGTAACACATAGTTCCTTTGACCCACATCAGTCACCTCCAAACAGAATCTCGATCGGTTTTTTGAACAGCTCACTCGTGCACCGAACAAACAGACACAGACCACGCTACGTGTGACATCTGGCGCAATAGCCGTATCTATGCTATGCATGCGATGCCGTCTAATCACTGTTGGCTAGGCCTAATGATAGTTTGCGTAACTAATCGTGCTAACTAGCCTACATCTGTCAGTAAACAGAAGATATTAGATCGTCTGCTGACGACATGCCAGGCTCCGGATCGGCCAATTCACCGGACTTTTTCATCGGACGCACTGACGGACAGACGGACGTTCGTCGATCGAGCTGTCGACGTCGATCAATAATGGATGACATCGTTATTCATGTCTTCAGCAGCAGCAGCAGCAGCAGCAGGTCACTTGGCGATGTGCCCGGTGGACACCAGATGTCAATGCTCAAGCTGTGAAACGCTTGGCCTCAAACAATACAAGAACTCATCAGGAGATGAGATAGCGAACGTGAACTTTTTTCGACGATATCGCACACATACTTCAAAATACCAAAAAAGAGAACTTACTTCGTTTAACAAATTAGACGATAGCTAGCCAAGTACTGCACATTAAGTCTTGAATTTATGAATCTGCTACAGTCCACCTTGCAGTTATAGAATATTTATACCGTGGGAGTCGCGCGGTCCCACTGCAGACGTTTACTACTAGACATAGTAATCGCAAATTGTCCATAGTTATGGCTTTGTCAACCACTTTTGCGCAATGTGCCCCGGAAACTACCAAATTAGGTTAAAGAAATAACGCAAAATAATGGCCATTTTGCCGTTCAAGGTCATTCAAGGTCATCGATTTTGGTACCAATCGAAAGCTCATATACGACTTCCTATTAGTGATTAATACAAACTTACCTACTATCTTGCACCGTTTCGGAGATACAGCATTCCAAAGGTGAAAAATCGCTATATTTGGCTACCCCTCTTGCGTTTAAACCCCCGACGGAGGGGTTCCCCTGGGACGATCTCCGTAAAATTTTCCATGGATGTCAATTGATGGCAAAGGTACCAAAGGCGATGAAAAATTGCCGAAAATTTCAACCGGATGAGTAGGGCACACCAACGTTACAGACAGACAGACGACAGACAGACGGAACGGCGATAGCATATAGCCAACGTGAACGTAAGTTCACGTTCGCTAAAAAGCCTTAAGTTTTTTTACTACACGTCTACAGTGTGAGTCAAAAAAACAATACACTTGACTTTAGATCACGAATTCGTCAAATATAAACCGATTTTCAAAAATCTTTCACTATCAGATTTCTGAGGAAACTCTCTATGTAACAATTGCACGATCTTCTATCTTACCTTAGCTGTGTGGTTACATTACCTTTCGAAATTCAAAAATCTAAAATAACGGCTGAATGTTTACTTATACCATCAAAATTGCTCGGTTTTACTTGAAAGTGAAACTTAACAACAAAAATTAACAACATTTAGACGACAAATGCTACAAAAATTAACACAGACACAGTGACGATTTACTTAACATTTGTGAAATATATGAAGCACAGATCTGTTACAATTCAGATAACGCAAGAACGTGGGAAATATTATTTGACGACAAACTATGTGAAGTTTATGCAACAAACGACTTCTCCGCTGTAATGTTTGTAATGTTTGTAACTAATACCTGCTGCAGTAAACCTACGTAGTCTTGTTCCGCGGCATTGCTATACTCGAGCAAACCCAATCTTTGAGAATCTGAAAACAGTGAACACGATTCAAGCAGGAGTATCTCTTTTGTGGTTGCAAAACAATGGAAAAATCGCGGTTCAGAAAGGACATCCACTTATGATGTTGATTAGGGGTGTTCTCGGATTTAAAAATAGTGTAGGCCTATAATAATTGTGCATTTTTGCAGCACTGTTTGGCAGTTACGGCGACAGGTAAAGCAAGTGCGAAAATGTCATTTGTTTTCCAGATATCATAGTCACATGATTCAGACCTGAGCTCTTAAGGCGGCCTAATATCTTGCAAGATGAATTCTAGGTCTTGCACATGCAATGTGCCATTGGAATCGGTGGCAATTGTAATTCTCAACTTTCATAAGGTTGTGTAGAAACATAATTAAAGTGATTTGGAGAATCTTTATGACGATATGTCTACAAAATTTTCTCCGGAATCTGATAGTGAAAAAGTTTTGTAAATCGGTCTAAATTTGCCGAAGTGATAATCAAAAGTCAAGTGAACGTTTTGACTCACAGTGTATGTCTAGTACCTCGCTTTACCATCGCCGCACAATCATATACCATGGCTTCAGCCATGCATGTGCTGTCACCGACTGACAGTGCCGTGGGAGATATTCTTCTGAGTTGCAATCTACATGTAAATGCAATATTTACATTGCTGAAATCTCGACGACATCAGCGGCCGAACTCCCTCCCATCACGGCGATCGGCAACTCGACCTCCATGCTTCTGTATCAGGGCTCCCGCACGCTTCGGTCGCTGTGCATGTTTGCTGTAGTAGAACATAGAGCAGACTACCGTTCATTTCACACCTACAAATTATTAAATGTCTGCGAAGTATTGTGATGAGTACGTCTGTGTGTCTGTCTGCCTGTCTGTCTGTCCGCCGAAGCACACTCGCGATCTTTATCAATTTTTGTGCATGTTGCCTATGGCCGTGGCTCAGTCCTTCTCCGGCAGAGTGACAAAATCTCATGGGAAAGGGGCAGTTTTGGGGGGTTTCTTCCCCACTGACAATAAATTGTACAGCATAGCATTTGCGACCCACACAAAAACGGCAGAACTAATCAAAATGCCGTTTGCGATGATAAGTGGGCTTGGCCAGACCGCCAGAGTATAAAGGTGTGTTACGTGAGGGTGACGATCCCCGAAGGGAAAGGGGCAATTCTTGGGGAAACATGTGCCCGACAAGCCTATAACACCATATGAATTGCGAACTGGAGCGGCCCATGCAGTCACGTGGTTTGTACACGATAGGGGCAGACACTTGATTGCATGCGTTGGACGAGTCTATCATCGGCCGCGAAGGAAGAGGGGGCTGGGATTGTGGGCGAAGTCTGATCTTTGGCGTCAGAAAACTAGATCCCTATAGGCTGATCTGCAGCAATTATTACTTGATGATTCAGGCATGTAACGAACGAACAGACAGACAGACAGACAGGCACCTATCCATAGCATAAACCGCACTAGCATCATGTCGCGCGGTGAAATAGTATTTGATACCATACGATTCGATACGGTATATTCGCTGGGCTCAAAGCTGACGGGAGGGCCAGCTTAATCTAGCGCAGTAGTTTGGTTTCTGGTGGACATGCATATTGATTAGCGTCATACACTTACGTGTGCTTAAATTATAGCCGACGGACTGGGATTGGGAAGTTGGACGAAGCTATCTGATATCAATATACACTGTGAGCCAAAAAACTACACACTTGACTTTTGATTATAATAACACTGACAAATATAGACCGATTTTCGAAATTCTTTCACTGACTAAAAGATTCCCATAAAACTGTCTATACAAGTATTACAGGGTCTTCCCGCTCACCTTAACTGTTGCTACACTATACCTTGCGAAATTAAAAAGTCTAAAATAACGGCTGAACTTTTACTCATACCATCAAAATTAATCGGTTTTACATGAAACTTGACAAAACTTAACAACATTTAGTTGACAAACGTCACAAAAATCACAGTGATGATTTACTTAATTTTTGTGCAATAAAATGAAGCACAGAATGCAGATAACGCAAGAACGTTGGGAATATGATTTGACGACAAACCCCGTGAAGCTTATATGATAAGCTTCACGGGGTTTGCAACAAACGACTTAAACATTGTCATCCGGTGACAGTAGTGTTTGTAACTAATACTTACTGCAGTACACCTACCGAGTGCTGAAAACGTCCATCTCAGATATAAACACAAGCTCGCAGACATTTAGGCCTACGCCATTCACCGGTGCGATCTTCATCAATGACTGTCTGCTGCTGCCCATGTTACACGTCAATTACCTTCTGCTTCAGTTCACTGACATCACGGATCCGCTTCTGAGCAGTGCTGCATCGTTTTCCGGATTTATAGTCACAGGATTCAGACCTGAGCTATCCAGGCGGTCTCATATCTTGCCAGATGAATTCTGAGGTCTTACATGCAACATGCCACTGAAATCGGCAATAGTGAGTGCCACAGCTGTAATTGTCAAGTTTCACAAGGTAGTGTAGAAACACATTTAAGGCGAGGTGGAGAATCGTTATGACATGTGTGTACAAAAGTTTCGCAGGAATCTGACAGTGAAGGAATTTTGTAAATTCGTCTACATTTGCCGAAGTTATAATCAAAAGTAAAATGTACTGTTTTTTGGACTCACGATGTATAGAGGCATATCCAGTTCAATATGTAGAGGTCATTAGACTCGATGCTGGATAGTTGAAGTGACCGTTTTTTTTCTCTGTCGCATAACGTAATAACCTTCATATATATTAGTTATGCTAAACATGCTGAAAAAGTGGGTGAAAAAAGTAAAATATCGTTAACATTGGTAGCCTCAGTGGTTAATTTATCAACGTAATTCCCAATGTTTCAGGTCGCTGTAAAACAGGTTCCGAGTTCGTCGACAGTTCGACAGTGGAAATGAGTTATCTGTATATGACGGGTTCACGTAACTAGAATTTCTGGGCTGTAATCCAGTGTTAACTGCTTCACGATTGGTTCAGCTATTATAATACAGGCCTAATTCAACAGTGTGACAGACGAACAGACAAACGAACAGACGCACATCGAGAAAACCTAATAAAAATTATACGCCTTAAGATGCTTCCTACTCGAGTTTTATGCCAATCTGTGGTTCTTAAGTACGCAATTAAGCTGTTATGTCACAGCGTGACTTTGTATGACCTTGAAATAATGCCTTTGACTATAGCCTACATAGGCCTACATTTACGATAAATTCTAATGCACTTATAATGATAATAATAATAATAATAATAATAATAACAATAATAAACATATTTGTATAGCGCCATAGGGTCGTAACTTGAGAGGCGCTCAGATGCGCTGTTGGCGGTGTTATATGTGCCTCAAACGCTTCCTTTTCGAGTTAATCAACATGTAACTGCTAAACTGACCTTGAAAATGAAAATGCATAATTATTCAAAGGTCAAAAAGTCTGGGAACAGACAGACTCGAAGTAAGCGTACTCATCTGATTTAAATAGCTGTGGTCTTACGTTTGCCCAGAAAATACACTTTAGCTTTTATAGCCTCTTATACTGAAATATTGCCGGTCGAGATGCAGACGCATACGACTGATCTGTCGCACTCTAGGAACACTGATAGGTCTACTGCAGGTAGATAGCAGGCCATCAGAGACATATCTAGTTTTCATTATATACTACAGTGCTCATGGGCAAATAATACCGTAAAGAAAATACCCAAAACACTTCATATTTAGAAAATAGCATTCTTAAAAATGCCAATATCGGCATTGTTATTAGGACGTGGAAAAGATCAGTTTGGTTTTGCATGATTCGCGAAAAGCTGACTATGCTCGTGCCGCTTGCCGATTATTTTTCAGCAAGTCGGGAAGGACTTTGCTAAAAAAAGATTAGTCTTAGAGGCGCAGATCTGTCAACAACACGCACTTTTAACTTACGTCACGTACTGTTGATATTTGCACTGACTTGGGCAATAAATGGATCAAATCAAACCGTCAGCAGCGTCCGCAACTTGGCCTTACATTTACACATTTACAGCGCGCTGGTCATGAAGAAGCGAAGTGGTTACGCCAGATTCGCTGGTCGGTAGGCCATGCAAGGTTGGTAAAAAGGGCAAAGACTTCCCATACTCGTTAACAAGCGTTGGGCCCGGAGCTGATCCTGGTGTACAGGCTGTCATCCCGCAGGTGACTGTAAGTCATCCACCCGGCGGTAGGCTGCCATTACTTTCCGCCAGGCCTACGGTTACCTTCCCAGCCGCAGAGCATCACAGTTGTTACGCAGCTTTTGCCCTACGTACGGTAGTTTTTGAACCCGCGACCTGTTGATCGCAAGTCCAACGCTCTACCCATGGCGCCACCTATGTAAGTTTGGAGGACGTACAATCTCGCTATTAGCCACGTCAATGGACAATGTAGCAACTCAGTTATTAGCCACTGTCACAGATCCATCTTATATTAACACTAGATTGAACTGGTATAAACACCACAGCAGTCGATCTCAACTAGGTGCAGAATTGATTGATTAAAGTTTTTACGTCTCACTATAGAGACGTTCTTCCCAGCCAGTCTCTTTACTTAGTACTAAAGAACTAATTCCTTACCTCTTGAAGTTCAATCATTTTCAATGTCATTGTTATTGCTGGCTTCCTGATCAGCGATATGGTCGTTAAACTCTGGCATTGTTAGGTCTATAAGATTTCGTATTAAATGTTAAAAAAGCAAGTCGCAAAACTCGATGAATCTTAGAACAGATGGTCTTAACCCTTGAGAAGACGTGCGTCCATTCCCTCTCCTAGCTTCCAAGTTGCCACCGAAACTGCCAAATAGTGCTACAAATATGCACAATTATAGGCCTACACTATTTTTAAATCCGGGAACACCCCTAATCAACTTTATGAGCGGATGTCCTTTCTGAACCCTCTCACTTCAGCAATTTTTCCATTGTTTTGAACCACAAAAGAGATATACTCCTGCTTGAATGGTGTTCACTGTTTTCAGATTCTCAAAGATTGGGCTTGCTTCATATTTGCTCGAGTATAGCAATGCCGTGGAACAAGACTATTCTCGTTATCAGAACGACCTATAAAAGCCAAATAATCTGTCGTAATCTCAGGGGCGCCCATTTTCTGGGGGATGAGATGCGGAGTCGAATCGCTGAAGGCGCTGAGCGAGACGCCGACAGCGTCTAGCGGGGACGGTTATGGTAGGGGTGTCCCTTCCCCATCCGATTAGGCGGTCTGGAGGAGCGTCGTGGCGGGGCCCCGGCCGCCAGCGAATTTGGTGCATGAGGACCTGAAAACGTATCTGGTGACAACATTTTGTAAGTATGAACATGCATCTGACATGCATCAATCTGGCATCAAGTCCCAAAAGCGATCTGTTTTGATCTTGTTCCCAACAAAGAACATGACTCATGACGTGTCCATTAGTCCAATGTTCTTTGGATTCTCCAGTATGAGCAAGCAAGCGACCTAAAATACACAGCGATTGTTGGATCATTTCGATACGCACAACAATATACCGCAGCAATCAATCCGATAACACAGTGGTTCCCAAGCTTTTGTGACCCATGCATCACGTGTCAGAATATCATTCAACCTTCCATGGTTATCCGACTCAGAATACGCATTCCAAATAATACGGGACCGTTATTCAGCGAAACATTCGTAATTATCCGTGGTTTAAATGTGCCATGCAGATCGTCTTTTATTTGCTATACGGGATTCTGCATCAGTACAGCACTGACATTTCGGCCCGGTTAGACAATGAGTGGAATTGCTCCAGCTGAAGCCATTAAAAGATCAATACTCCAGCAGTTTGAGTCTGCTAGTCTGTGGTCCCTGAAACCCTGAAATTTCCTCTGGGGGGAATTGCCCTATTTGGGAACCCCAGCGATAGGACGTTCAGCAGGCCTATTCCATTCATCACGGCAAGCCACAACACAGTACAGTACAGTCAATGCCGTCAATAAGCACATAGAAAGCGTTGAAAAGCGATCGGCAAGACTACGGTATCATAGCAGCATTGTGAACGATCGACGTTCACAACTTACACGTTATTAAATGATGAACTATTCGCGACAGCAAAATAAAGCATAAAGTCAATCATCTTCTGTTATGCTGTTCGATGGATGACGGACTAATCCAGCTACATGTACTTTATCAAAATAATAACTCAATTCGGCTCAACTGGGCTAGTGGCCTTTGCAAGTGCCAGTCCAGCTAGCCAGCCAAATTCTGCGATACGACACCACATGGATACGAACAAACAACATTTTCTTTCAACGCTCTCAATCAGCTGGTGATGCGCGATAGGCTTTTATAGCACCGAACACAAATAACGCCTTTACTTCGTAGATGCTCACGACTCGGTAACGGACGACCCGTGCCTGCCACCACGGCTACCGAGCGTCCGTCTGTGTCCAAGTCTGGTTCAGAGAACCGCAAGTCGTCGTCCAAGGTGCTCCACGACGGCTTGAGCACACAACACAACAGAGACATGCGTACATCTATATTACAATACGAATATGATGATGATAGTAAGAACACGCTGCGTCAACAGCCAAACATTCGCTCGATATACGCACAGGACAGTGTGTAGGCAGTAATTTCTAAACGCCAAACCTGTTCAAAGTTGCGGTTTGCTAGTGGTAATTATTGTTTATTGATATCAGTTCGATTCCGCTTAATCATGACAACCGGTGAGGCACATGTTACCAGAACACGTTGAAAAGCGTTAATTCAAGTCAACTCGGTGCATTTTCTCTTGTTCCGCCAACTGTAAATACTTCGTGCCGTGTTTTAGTCGACTGCCTTTGTCGTCTCCTCGGTGCTTTTGTCACAATCTTCAATCTTCGGTTTCTCCTCCGCCGATTTATCAGCATCCTTTTCTTCTTTCTTCTCTTCTTCATCTCCCTTCTTCTCGTCGCCAGTCTCAGCAGCCTTCGTGTCCTCGCCGGCCTTCTTGTCCTCCTGTTTGTCCTCTTCCTCGACTGGCCGAGGCGGAGGCGCGAGCGGCTCGTATCCGTCGAGTGACGTGTATCGCCCACTCAGTTCCCACAACTTCGTCTGAACTTCTTCGCTTTGCGTCTCTTCTGAAGAACTCGCCTCCTGACCTTCCTTTATGTATTTGCCAGTCACGTCTGAAACGACACCAAAACAGAACATTGACATTTATTTAAAACTCTCTGTGCATATGTAAGACATATCCGTAAACTTCTTATTGAACGTTCTCGACAAGATCCTTCAGCAATCTCCAACATCCACTCGCATGCCTGCAATGCGTTTAGCTTTTAAAGTTATTTTTTGTTTCAGTAAGTTCTTTTGTACAGGCCTAGTGATGATCCAAGTTAGTTGGCTGGGTCTGAGGGGCAGACACTTGGCACTTTCATACATTCATCAGCAGAAGTGGATTAACTGTTTATTACGCTAACAAAATAATACAAGAACTCATCAAAAGATGAGATAGCAAATGTCAACTTTTTACGACGATATGGCACGTACGTACTTCAAAATACTAAAAAAGAGAACCTACTTCGTTTAACCAATTAGACGATAGCTAGCCAAGTACTGCGCATTCAGTTTTGAGTTTATGAA
>Ga0209363_1000726_pt1 | contig 13956 bp, 8 predicted proteins | sample WorMetexBAHAMAS3_FD_187385 | JGI IMG/M metagenome (GOLD analysis project Ga0209363, IMG submission 187385) | Marine gutless worms symbiont microbial communities from Max Planck institute for Marine Microbiology, Germany - Inanidrilus exumae... | ecosystem: Host-associated > Annelida > Digestive... | reverse complement strand
TTTGAAGTTGAGAGAAACGTCAGTTGCGAAGAATCGACCGTCAGTCCAGGATGGGGCTAAGTTAATTGTTATATGGATCTGTGCTTTGCCTCGGTCAGCTTTCCCAGCACTTGCTGACCTGTCAGTGAAGGCAGCAGGATTTTGTTGGTGTTCTGTCTCGGCTAAGTCAAAAGATTTGTCATTGAGGCTGGTTGGATGCTGATGACGTGTAGATACAGATGAAGACTTGCTGCTGAAACAAGCACTCGAGATGTCGATGCAGCCGACAGCGTCGGATGATGAGCAGACGTCGGCTCCGTCGCTTGCAACCCGAGACTTTTCCATGATGTCGGAGGATGAACAAGTTGCCTATGCCATGCAGATGTCGATGGATCCCACATCCGTCGGTCAGATGCTGTTGTTGTTTTTAGTTCAATAGGTCAAAGGTCACGTTTAGTGAGCCACATTGAACGGCTAGTGTGATGGGAATAGCACATTTTTCTGCTGCTACTTTTCCACCTTTGTTTAAAGAAATCTTGACTTGGGTTTCTCGAGTTACTCCAGATTGTGCTGAAAAGTTTTTGATTTGTGATGCATGCTTCTGGTAGGGTAGGATGCTATGTCTGTCATCCAGTTAAAAGCCGTCCATGGAATTGTTCAAATTTTTCGTTAAGCATATTCCACGTGCAGGTGTAACTGACAATGCTGTTATCCATCCAAGGTTACTTAGTGGGTCACAGAATGCTTGGCGGTTCATATTAATGTCACGAATGTTCATATTGTGACAGATATCGGGGCCATATGTTTACTTATGCATCACTCCATTTTGTGTCCAGATCAGTTTCATGTTGAGTATTTGCAGCTTTCACTTATGAACGTTTTTGGTTGACTTGTTCAGTGTCTTGTGTATTGACAACAAGGTATAAGGTTGAGCATAGAAAGGTAAAGGCTTCCCATACTCGTTACCGAGCGTTGGGCCCAGAACTGATCCCGGTGTACAGGCAGTCAGCCTGCAGGTGACTATAAGTCATCCACCCGGCGGTAGGCTGTCATTACTTTCCGTCAGGCCTGCAGTTACCTTCCCAGCCACAGAGCATCACCGCCCATTGGCCGGTACCAAGTTATACTGCTTGTTGACAGAGACACATAGGTGTGAACAACTTGCCCAAGGTTGTTACGCAGCTTTGCCGCGGAAAGAGGATTCTGTGGATTGCTGCACCTGTGCCAGTTACACTGGAACGAGTTTATGTGTACATGTATGTGCGTTGTGCAGACAACGAGACAACAGCAAGTCAGATGGACACTGACGATGCCGACAAGTCAAAGGTCTTTACACTGACCACTAAATGCTCTTATACTGACCACTGTTGTAGTGACCACTCGACACTGTACTTGTCTGACGCTGAGCATTGAGAGATTTTATTTTCTACTACGACTAATCTTTTACAACTTTCGGTTAACTGTTCGTTCCTGCGCCGCACTGTTAAACCTATCTACTATGATAACATTCAGAAACTGCTAGTGACCTGTTCCAAGAAGCTGACGATACTTTTTCTTTTCGTAAGATATTGTATAATAAAGGACATGTTCTTCACACGCTTTTACCTGACCGGTCCGATATTGTCCAGCTGTCTGAATGATTGGCATATTTAAATCAGGGCTCTGTATAAAGACTCGTCGTCGTCGTCATGGTTACGTAGCCAGTGAGGATCGTAGTGCTGGACCACGTCTCCATTCACGAACCCAGCAAGGGACCGGATGAAAGTCCAACTTGACATCATAGGGCGTCATGAGGCAAGCAGTGTGTCCAAATACTGACTGACGGCGCCAGACAACAAGGCTGATGATCGACGGTAGACCCATACGACTGGAAACTTAAGAGTTGGTTATAAAGTTATACCAACGGATGTCGAAAATATGGCGTTGGCATTTCATCAGTGGCGCATTTAACGGGGTGTGGGGTCATTGGGCGATTCCCCGTCGTGCACATCGACCATTTTAATGACTACGAAATTGATGCATTAATATAAAATTAATTTATTAAAGAATTTTATGATGATTATGACAGTCTGCCGTAATGGAGAACTTTTTCGGAGATAATTGATGTAGGATTTTACATGAAGGATGTCGCCTAGCTAACAGTTTCACAGCTGTGATGGTGAACAGGCCTCAACCTGGTTCCACCGTGAAATATATTGTGAACATGTTCTTGTGTTATCCGAGAAGATGATGGCTGCGTGTGGGTGTGTTAGATGATGGACGAGTGATGTGTTGTGTGCTGTAGAATGATGACGACGATGATGAAGGTGATGATGATGATGATGATGACTTGAGTGACGTGATGAACGACCCTGCGTTCCTGCAGAGCGTGCTCGAGTCACTGCCCGGCGTCGATCCCAACTCGGAGGAGATCCGCAACGCCATGGGCCAGCTCACCGGACGCAAGAAGGACAGCAAAAAGTCGGAGAAGAAAGACGACACCAGCGAAGACAAGAAATAAATAAATAAATGACAAGTTTATTGCAGAATTGAGCGGCGCATTGATGTGATTAGCGGTACTTCGAATCGAGTCACTTCTGTATTTATTTGCGGATTTAATTCAAGTTTATTCACACTGAAACACTTTCGAACTTCAGTCAGTGTCCCAACATTGACATTCGGTTGCTCCTTCGGTTTACTGACATTCGCCAGTGATGTTCTTACTGTTGCTGTATCATTTAAATGGTCGTTAACTACTGCTGTAAGTTCAGTACACACAGTCTTGCTTATACTCTTGTAGGCCTAGGGACTTGATTGGAGACCGGCAAAATGTTGGTGAACTGTGTCAGATCTTAGTAATCCCTGAACCGATTAACGTGAAAGCAACTTCGCTTCCGCAGTAGTGAGAATTTCAAACAGCAATTTTATACATTTGAAACTGTTAAATTTTGCACTTTGTTATTTCAAATCGCTGGTCTGAACCTATTGCTGTCCGTAATACAAAAATCTCTCATCATTCTGGTCGAGACCCTGGCGAACCTTGACGCTGGATATTACAGTACTAGTAAGCCTAGCCTATTATATAGATGTGTATGCATGATTAGTGGATGAACGACGAGTAGGACTATGATAGACCTACAGCCACATCGCATGTGGTGAATAAGTGATTGAAGCTATCGACACTTAGGCCTAACTGTGGCGTCGTGTAATTCCGCAGCCTACAGTTCATTGCACTGGTCAGACTGACAACCGAACTAACAACCAATAAAAGGTAAGCTTACACAAAACGCAAAAACTAGACTGGTTGAAGTGTATCTCGAGACACACTGCAATATAGGCTGGAAGAGCGTTTCCTACCGGCGTACTCGACAGGTTACACAGCTGTTTACTACTTTACTTGTTTACTGACGCACAACCTGCTTAGTCCTTCATTCGACGATACCTGGTGTCACGTGCCTGCGACTGAATGATGCCAGCGTTATCTGCCGTGTTACCTATTTTGTTTCCAATTCAGTCTGCTCTTCGATATATCGCTAACAAGGCCGCACCAGCACTAGGCCTATAGCGTACTATTGGTTTTAATACGCACTATCCGGCATCGGACGTTGCCGAAAATTTGGGTAGGTTACTTTCTGGTGTGGAGCGTATAGCCCAGGGGAAAGACTGCATTGATTCTAACTTTAAAAATGGAAACTAGACATCCCGTAGATAGTCAGTTTGGCCGAGAATTTCCGGCGATCTGTAAACATTGCGGAGTTATGATGGCCTCAAATCGCAAGACCTGGAAATGAAGTTTTGTTGGCAATTTGCGTTTTTTTTTGGAAAAACGACCCGTTATGTTAACATTTTCAAAATTCTGTTCCGAAAGTTTACATGGCGACAGTGATTGACGTTGTTGTGTTCAAATGTCGTACAAAATTTTCCGACGGGAAATCGTGCGTTATTAACTGTACAAAAAAAATTTCGGCTCCGTCTCAGACTGTTGCTACTGCGGGGCAGTGCCCAAAATCTGCCAGGGCCAGCCCCCAACATTTGGCTCTTACTGTTCCAGATTTCATCTAACTCGGTTCACTTTCGGTGGAGTTATAGCCGAACGTGTGAATGCCGTTCTTTTGTGCCTATAACTACACCAGTAACCAGTTCCTAACCAACTGACGGAGAAAGACTCAACAAACTTGCAAAGAAAATCTACCGGTACGTAAAGTGATCAGCGGTATGCATATCTCCGTGCACAATTAGCAATATTTATGGTTCTCATATCCTCCAGACATGTCAATGCTCATAATTTTTAAATGTTGTATATGGGTAAACAACGACAGGAAACAGAAGGAACAAAGTAGTCTGAGACTGAATCGCACTACAACTGCACTGTATGCTAGGCAGCTACTGCATAGCGACTGTAGCCTATTTAGGCATACGGTGCAAGCGTACGTAACTGGCTAGCAAGCATCGTGCTGTAATGTAGGCTACGCTACACTGGCCTAGCCTAATACACAAGGTCACGGCCTGACGAAACAGACTGCATTAGGCCCACTCAAACAAAACGAACCAATAAGTGCGCGACAACAGGTAAGAATCGCCATGTTTTGTGACCAGGTTAAAGTACAGATGGGCTTACACTGTGCAGAAGTTTAGCTCGTCAAAGCTACATATCATTTGTGTTTGTCATTTGTTATTTTATCCACTGCTTAAAGTAGTTTGAAAAAGCTGGGGGCTCCCTCTCACCTCTTACCCCTATCCTGTCCATCAGTCTACCACCCCACTCCCCCTGAGCTGGGGGCTGAGCTAAGAGCTGGGGGGCTCCCCCAGCCCCCTTACTTTAAGCCCAAGTGTGTTCTAATAAAATCAGTTGTTTGTCACTGTCAGTTGTGCCGAGGATTAGGCCTAGTTTACGATGACGCTGAACAGACTGTTAAAAATCTTCTGACTGTATATAATGTCAATATAACAGATTCATTTGGCAAATATCTAAGTACCATCTGGTGTATTTTTAAAAATGAACTTTTATTCTAATATGCATACGCTTAAACTGTGTATTTTTGTCCTAGCTTATTTTTCATTTTTTTTTGTTTAATTATGTGCATGTTACTCTGTCTGTTTTTTTCTTGTTTGATGTCTGTCTTGCTGCCGTGTTGCGAAATAAAGTTTACCATTCTTTCCAGAAAGCCAAGCTTCCCGTTCAGTCAGTTCGATATTAGATATTTTACTTTAAGGGTGGTCTGATATCACGAATAGCTTATAGGCACATTTTTTTAGTATTTTTACAGTACACTTTTTCCAATTCGTAAGATAATCAACTGTCGGTAATTTCAGTTTGCGGCCCAATCTAACCCAGTATGTTCTCGTGAGTCAGCGTGGACACGACTCGGCATAATGATTTGTTTTAGGTTATTTTCTGGTAAAGAGCGTGATAGCCGATGACAGGCGTCACACACCTGTCAGCGATGCAGTCCGTCACAGAGCAAAGCAACCAACTGACGAAGAACATTGATATTGCTACAACAACAGGTGCGCCTATTAAATACATGTAGGCTATATACTCGTCTCTAACGGCGGTGTAGCTGTAACAATCATTACCTTATTTAACGGCGAGTTAGTTTAGTGTTTGTCAAACAGGAAGTTCGTGAAGTGGCGTAGCATGACAATGCCCGGAGTGGCAACACTGATCTTTAGACACACCGTTAAGAATTAACTCAATTTTTTCAATAGTTCCAAAATGAAGAAAATGACAAAGGCACTGATGCCAGGACCATTTTTTAGTTTTGACTTTCGGGCGCTCAACGCCGGAGTGCCCGAAAGTCAAAACTAAAAATGGTCGGTTAGCCAGCCTGGTGTCGAATCCCTGAATTGGAAACGCTGAACTAAAATGGGTTAAGTAAATAAAATACCACCAGTCTCAGTCCAGCGAGTACGACGTCACGGGCCTTGACGGCTGTCCACGCTGTTTGTTCACGTACTTTTTCGGTCATTGAGTTCTGTGTTTCGTTCGGTTGACTAAATTTGAGTAAACGTACAGTCAACCAGTATAGGCCCCTAATAATCCAATTATAAGCTGTGTGCGAATAAAACCGTATGCTGTAGAAATGGTGAAGCTACTTCAGGAGGCAGACAAGCAGATGTTTTCAGAAACGACGGTTAGTAACTTGATGCATTGCATCCAGTGTCTCACTTCAGTGAACTGTCAGTAACAGTGTCGAGCAGTATAATAATTATTGACGAGTGTAGGCCTATATAGGCAATTAAACGCGTTGTTTAACAACAGTACTGCTGAGCAGTATATATAACACGTTATTTGTCGTCAACTATGTCGAATCTATCGCGTGTCCCCAATTTAAACGATCATGGCTCGAGAACTAGCAGGGTCTTCAATGGAGTTCGGTAATTGTATTCTAACGTTTACCGGTACAGATTGACTACTTGGATGTCCAGAATGACGAAATTGATGTGGTTATTACAGAGAAAGTACTTTTAGCGCACCCAGAAACACGGACGTTATAGTCTAAAATTAAGTGCCAGGTCTTCATGGCTCACGATGTATTATTATTATTATTATTATTCACTGAGGTCTGTATGTTGACAGGGTCTTTTGAGCCACTGCACTACTCAGACGGTGGAGAAGATCGTCGCTGTTGCGATAAAAATATTGGAGGTTTCACTTCATGTACATTCGTTATTATTACTCGCCCGCTTAATGGGCCAGTATTGTTTTGCTTGCTGACGTCTGCCGTCGTCGTCTGTAACGCTGCCGGCGGGCCGGGCGCGTGGGTGGTCGGGGGTCGACACTGCACGGCGGGCCAGTACGGTTACGTCCCGTTAGGGCGACACCTTCACTCTTAAATTTTTTCAGGTAATTTATGCAAAATTTCAGGTAATTTACCTGAACCAGTTCGATGTAGAATGCCTCAGACGAACATTCAGGCAAATTACCTGAACCTGAACCTGGTTCAGGACAGGTACCTGAACCTGTTCAGGGCAGGTACCTGAACTATTGTGGTATGCCTACTTGACTCATCCTGAACTTGGTTCAGGAAAATTACCTGAACTGTCGAGGTATACATGTATATTTTCCTGTAGTTTGCAAGCGTTATCATACAGGATCTTTGTAAGACTGCATCTGTCATACATTTAATGGCAGAAAAAAACACCAATGGCTCTGACTATAAGTTGTCACTAGGTGTCGCAACACACCCACACTGTTGTTTCCCTAACTGAATGTGATTTGACATTTGCAGAGCTTTCAATTAGTGCCTGCTTTACAACAGCTGGTGGTGCATGACCCTAAACATGTTAAATCACAGTCAGACAGACATCAGAATGCAAGAAACTCATCATGCTTTCAGCTCAACCGTCAACAAAATTTTCATAAGAATTGTAGAATGCATTTCTATTCCTCTATCAGGTCATAGCTTAAATTTAGTGTGTAGAAAGACAAAACACCAGTTAATACACTGTTTATACTATTAACATTAATGGCAATCATATATATCAATAACAAGTCACAAATTTGGCCATATCATTAATAATTGGTTACAGAAAAAGTCCTAAAAAAGCTACAAACATTAACACAGGTCAGCATATGTCAAAAAACAGTAAAAGATCCAGATAACACACAAACAATAATGTACAGTTAATAAATGAAACATGCAAACAGACTTAGCACCTATCATGAGAACAGTGTAGAAAACTTGACACAAACAGTTGTTACAAAGTCATAAAAATCAGCGCCATACAGGACTGACGGTCGACTCCTACTTACTGCCAACTTCAAAGTCACGTGACACAAAAATTGGAACAAAAAATCAGTAAAAGATGCAAATAACACAAAAACATCAATGTACAGTTAATAAAACTGAAACACGCAAACAGACTTAGCACCTAGAAAAATGGTACACCTATACATCACTGCAAACAGACTTAGCACCTATTATGAGAACAGTGCAGCAAAATTGACACAAACAGTTGTTACAAAGTCATAAAAATCAGCCCCATACGGGACTGACGGTCGACTCCTACTTACTGCCAACTGCAAAGTCACATGACACAAAAATTAGAACAAAAATCAGTAAAAGATGCAAATGACACAAAAACATCAATGTACAGTTAATAAAGCTGAAACATGCAAACAGACTTAGCACCTAGAAAAATGGTACACCTATACATCACTGCAAACAGACTTAGCACCTATCATGAGAACAGTGCAGCAAAATTGACACAAACAGTTGTTACAAAGTCATAAAAATCAGCGCCATACAGGACTGACGGTCGACTTCTACTTACTGCCAACTTCAAAGTCACGTGACGCAAAAATTAGAAAAAAAATCAGTAAAAGATCCAAATAACAAAAAAACATTAATGTAATTAAAATTAATGTAATTAATTAATTAGGTATTGTGCACTAATTTAAGAATCAGAACAGACTTAGGTGTTACAGTCATGTAAAACTACACAAAGCCGAAATAACTAATGCTGCAAACAGACTGCCATTAGCTTGTGGGCTTGGATTTTTTAGAACGAATGTAAAGCGAAAGGTCAGCAGCACCACGAGATAATGGCAAGTCGTCAGGTAGTTTCATGCAAGCACGTTGCAGAAAATGCAGAATGTGTCTGCATTCCATTGCAAACTGCATGTTTGCAATAAAATGCATCTTCATCATCCTCTCAACAGCTGCCACTATGCCCAGCGGAACAGGCAAGGCATTGTCTTCCACCGCCAAGAACACTTCGTTCACCTCTCCACGGTGGCCCAGCGCAATGATGACAGGATGGTAAACTTTCTGAGTCTTGAGGCTCTCCATGACTCTTTCCATTGGTGATGAAGGCTGCAACACAAATAGAGTTAACACCATGCAGCAGCAGCGGATTAACTATTAACATGGCACACCTGTACCAAGGCCCTGTGGTGTAGGGGACCATATCTATACAGGACTATTTGGTATGGACATGGATGATCTGTGAATAACAAGGGTATCTGGTATAAAAATGAATAGGGGAGGGGCCCAAAAATGGATCATGCACCCACAATGAAGACGACATGTGGGTGTATATTTCCATACCTGCAGCATTTATATTAGACAGACGGAGCCCCCAATTTATGTGGTACGTCAGGGCTCATGTGGTCTGAATCTGGTACTGCCATGGAGTGAGGTAACGTCCCTTTAGATGCTTTAATTTCACAAATGTGTTTTCAGGCACAGTCACTCTGCTGATGCTGCAAGCATAATGTCAGTAAAACAGTAAAAATAAAACACAGGCTAAAACACAAACAGCATATAGATCAACCATGGAAACATCAGTAGGCAGAACGCATGTCATAATATGCTGTCAGAACACACAAAGTATATTTACAGACACCACAGAGAATAAAAGTTATAGCACTTACTGGGTGAAACTGTAAGAAGTGGAATGCCACCTCGTCATTAGACGGACGTTTGCCCCTGCGAGGAGGCACCTGTAGTATGTACGGCAAGACGTACAGTGCGTACTCCATTTCTTGCTCTAAACAGCAATAAGAACATTATGTTGTATTTGCAAAAAAAGGTACATAAAGACATAAAAAACAAAATTTGTGGGACGGACTATGCTATTCTTCCAGACTTAGAGATGTAAAAAACATGTTTTTTTGGCAATCGTGTTTTTTGATGTTTTCAAAACAGTTTTTTGGTGGCCATTACTGTCAACAGTCAACACGTTTTCATGATTTAAACATGATTGACGCACTAAATTATCCTATAAATGAGTTTTTACTTTAGTTAAGAGAAACACAAACATGAAGTAAACTCACTCTTTTGCATAGACTAGTACGAACACTACAAGCTACTGCAACACATCAGCACGATTATTTAACTACCAAACATGCCACAGTATGTTGAAAATAAAGAAGATAATGAGCCACGCGAAAGTAATACTAAAATGAACTTAAAAGTTGAAAGTAGCACCGTACCACGAAGTTCCTCAACAATCAACACAAGCTGCCAATATTTACAACATTGATAAACTGTAATCTGCTAACCAAGAGAGGGCTTGCCATTCCTGAACAGCTCCTCCACGATCATCGCAGCCACAGGATTGGACTTCGTGCGGGCCCATTCAATGACAATTGGAGCAGCGTCCTCCCACTCAACAAGGAAGCCCTTGGCTGATGGGCACCAGCGAAGGAACTCTTTATGAAACTGAAACAAAACAAAGTTATTTAATGTCATTGTGAGAGGTTCCATTCCACTTCTATGGGCAGCCATACACACAAAACTAGAATGCAGTATGTTGGATGAATGAATACATGAATAATTTTACAGCGTGATCAAAATCCGACAAGTGTTGAGTTTAATCTACCATGCTGATATAGATGAAGAAAGTGGATAATGTTGGAAGTCTAGAGACAGTGACTACAGATGGCAACAGAGCCCTGCGGGGTGGCTGGACAGCGATCAAATCGCATATATAAAAGGGCAGGCTGGTAGTGAGGACTTTACATGTGACAGACAGAGGTTTATATTATGCACTATGAAATGTTACAGTAATGAAATTACAAATTAATTAATACATTGATCGCTAAAAAAATTTTTATGAACATTTTTTGTTCGACTTTTTAAAAAATGCTTACCATCTCTAATGTAATTAACCTGCGCATTACAGTATCAGTTGTCAGCAAATATAACGTCACTAGTTTGCCAGCGTGATTGGCTGAAATGAGTGCCGATGAGCTGAGGAGACATTCACAACTTCACATAGTACATGTCAACAAAATACATAATAAAAGAATCTGTAGCTGACTTCAGCAGTTTACGTTGTCTTTCTGAAAATTAATCGATTACAAATGTTGTAATAATTACCACTCCTAAAAACAACGGCAAAAATGTAAAAAAAAGATAGCTGTTAAAATAAGCACGACAGCACACTAATGGAAGACCATGTAGACAACAATTTACCTGAACTCCAAGGTCTTTCAATGGTGGAAACTTAGAGACAAGTTCACTGAATTGTGGATAGCAGTTTACAACCCAGCGTTGTCGAGCTTCAAATGTCTGCTCCAAAATAGTTGCGCGTCTTTCAGCTCCAATATCCTCCAAGCGCAGTTCATTAATTAAACTCCTTTCTTCTCCAGTGAATGGTGCTGGTAAATAAATTAAATAACACAAAATTCTTCTTTGCCAAGTGACAGTAAGATCAGCAGTCCATATTCCAGATAACAGTGCATAAAACCAATAAAACCGCATCTTCATAAACTTTAAGTAGTTTTCTATATACGTTACACAACGTTGATTTTCTGTAATACTACTTAATCTGTTCATGCTGATAAGATACGATGTAATATTACGGAATTCTATTTAAAATAGATTATAAAAAGTACAAAATGAGTATGCATCAATTCTGACCCGATTCGTCATAAACTGTTGGCAACGTGCGCTTTTTGATACGTTGTTTGTGTAGATGCACACCTTCAAACTTGCGCACAGTTTTTAGGCGCTCCTCTATATGCCCATGGGGCGTCATCTTCTTTTTTTGTCCCTGTACTACAACTTCTCGAAATGGAGTGTAGAAATGTTCCTAACAGTAACACATTAAAGCTGGAAGAACAGACGTGTCCAAAATTAAACAACGAGCTAAAACCTATGTTACCGGTTATTACTGTACATGAAGCCCAAGTGAAACTAACGACATGTTGAAAGCCAAACAATTGTTTCGCTTTGTAATGGCAGTATAATGATCAAGCCTATTAACGTCTAATTTGTTGTCATTGAGGCATAGGCGTCGGAACTGTGGGAGGGTTGTGGGGGAGGGCTCGGGCCATTCACGTTCTTTAAAGCGGGGCCTGGCCCCCCTCACTATCGCATTAGTTATTGCGTTGTCAACAATGTAACAGACAATTTCGTTCTCAGATACTAATACTTACATTTGTAGTATTGTGTAAAACCTACAAGTGAGCCACTTTTGCAGAGGCTTATGGGAGCCCATCGTATAAAGTGGGGAACAAACCAAAATTTTTCGAGCCGGAAAATATGCCCCTCACTCACATATAAATTGCTTCCGATGGCACTGCATTGTCATTGAGGCGCCGTTGTACTTGCTAGGTGACAGAGCGAATGAACTTAGTAAAGTGGCGATGTATCGAAAACGTGAGATTTGAGACGACGTCGGACTGAAAGTGAGTGTCAATAGTCGTGAAAATGTCATTGCAAATTTTATGTACCGTAGTCAGGGCGAATTTTTAACTACAAAAACTTAGGCCTACAAAATTCTACGGAGAGACATGATGGTTAAGCAAGAGTTTCACAAAACGTGTGGTCTGTCTGTGCCTGAGCTCTAGGAATTAACATGCCTTACAATAATATTATTAATCACTACCGATATTAACCGCTAATCAAAATTTAAAGAATAAAACACGATATTAATTACGGACTAAATCTACGTACACGAAGAAAGTGAAAATCAAGCGATATATAAGTGCATCGATGACGAAAAACAAGTTCAGTGACGATTATTTTAGTTAATGATATAAAAAAACTAACCGATTACTCATACCCCACGCCGACTGTAGTAGGCGCGGGGGTTCGGTTTTCAGCGGCGTTTGTTTGTTTGTCTGTCTGTCTGTTTTTTTCGCACAATATCTCAAAAATCACTGCAGCTAGGATAACCAGACTTGACGTAGAAATGTTCCACCATGAGTTCTGGAAACCCATTTATTTTGGGATTAAAGGGTCAACGTCACGAGGCACAAAACAGTGCCAGAGTGGGTCTTTGCACTCCTTTGAGTGCAGGCTTTTTCAGTTGTAAGTAATGTCTTAGGCCTGTGTGTTACGTGTGCTCTAGGACGGCGACAATAGTCTAATAGTGATGAGCGGATGTGGAACCAGTGGAAGAATCGCTTTCCAGACGTTTGTACGTACCGAACGTTTGTTACCGAATTTTTACGCAAAATAACTATAACTGTGTACATCGCTTAAATTAATTGTACGTTAGACGCAAGTGATTACGAGTGTTACTAGTTGTCACCGTTTTGTGCTATACAGTTGGTGATAATAGATTCAACGGCATGAAACGGCATGGAGCTTGTCAACATCTCCCAAACTGGCTCTGGCATTTTAAAGATGTAGAGTTAAGTCAAACGCATTGATCTCGTTTATGGGCCACCGTGTATACATACGAGGTCCACAGCTGGCCAGCGTCTGATGTGGGCCTCGACCCTGATTGACGCTCCGGGGCCTAGTCCTTGCTTTCTTTCTCTTTCACTTTCCGCTGTTTTACTATAGCGATGTTCTTCAATGAATGTAGAAACGGAAACGATGCAGCAGAGTGCCCAGAAGAACCACAGAAATGCTTTAAGCATGTGCATGTGGTCCATAAATTTGTGGGACCCTTTTGGCTGGACGGTCAGAACACTTCTATAGTCCCGCCTGCCGTTGTCGTTTGATTTTTCTAGATATTTTGTTCTGAGAATAGCCTACGTCGTTCGTTTGGGCTGTAGTTTAACACTAACGCTAATCCCACGAAAACAACTGTAGCAAAAAAGAACGGTACTCTTTGCTGAATGGTCTAACCACTTTCTCTCACCGTCAGGGCTACGCAATAAGCTGTACGTGACACACGTTCGACGTGATAATAGTCGGCCTTCAAATGTCCTTCAACGTCCGTTGCAGTTTGTCGACGACAATGAAATCCGATAGCTCGTGCAGCTATAGATATTTTTTATTTATTAATAAATTTATAAATAACTATTTGTTGGCAGCGTATGCTATCGCACTGTGTCCTGTTCAGGTGGGGATGATGTTGCTGTCGGATGTTTTATGTCTTTAGAGAACGCTGCGCGGTGTGTTTGAGAAGATCGGCAAAGCGCATTGTATCAGTTACCTAATATCAGGATCTGACGAGTCAGCCGTTTATCTTATAAAATGGTAAAAACTGGCCAGTTTACAACCAAGTGTAAGGGCAACAAAGTCATAGCTCTAAAACGGCAAAAATCACTTTGGTGGGACTCCGCCTAGAACGTTAAGCACGCCCTTA
>Ga0209363_1000725_pt1 | contig 13970 bp, 6 predicted proteins | sample WorMetexBAHAMAS3_FD_187385 | JGI IMG/M metagenome (GOLD analysis project Ga0209363, IMG submission 187385) | Marine gutless worms symbiont microbial communities from Max Planck institute for Marine Microbiology, Germany - Inanidrilus exumae... | ecosystem: Host-associated > Annelida > Digestive... | reverse complement strand
ATCATTTTAGTTATTATTTAGTTACAGTTATGAAAATCTTTTTAGTTATAGTTACAGTTTTCATTAACTACAGGCAATCATTTTAGTTAGTTTTAGTTATGGTTACTAAAATATCACTGGATACCATTACTCCAATTTAACGGCTGTTTTTCCAGGTGGACCTGTAACTACCGGTTTCCCCTTGGTCCTCTTCCTCAATCTCTTCTGGAAGAAAACCTCTGGGTTGGTCGACTGGTTGAAGTTTTAAAATGCTTTCAACACAATTCAGGTCATATCGTGCCTTTAAGGTAAAACTATATTATAAAAAATTAGCCCCGTGCGGGACTGACAGTCGCCTCTTCACAGTCGACGTTTCTGCCAAGTTCATAGTCACGCGACTCAAAAACTAGGACATAATCACAAATCCGGCCTGATCAAATTTAGATATTGTGCCGTAGTTTAAGAATCAGTGGTCCGTTGCCAGCTCCCATTGTAAATGGCGGATGAAGATAGCTTTTGAAAATGGAAGCATTTCCAACTTTCATGTGTTCGTGACCTTGACCTTGGATCGGGTCATACTACATAAACAAATATGACCGGTGTTTCATTATCCATCAATGGTTTCAGTCAGTGTCTCCAAATAGCAAACTGTCAATTTTTCAGTAAACTTCCCGTCCTGAGGACTGGTATAATACAACATACCGATCTTTTACATGATTTGGAAATATTTGATGTCATGTATTCAGGAGTCACTGCAAGCAATTAGTACTGGATGTAATGATGTGTCACACACGACTTAAACTAAAGGATAAGCTATATTGTGTGGAAATATCACAGTGAGTATGAAGGAAGTTCCTAAGCCAGCATAAAGGACAATATAGTGGTCTTTTAGTTAAAATGGTAATAATTACTGGGTGCAAAGATGTACGGATAACAAAGTTACTGTGCTAAATCTAGAGGCAGGCAAATATAAATTGGAAGGAGGTAATATGTAAAAACTACATGAAGCATGATGTATTGGATCACTGCAAACAGGAAGGTTAAGACAGACTAACCAGAATGACAGGTGAGACAAAAAGTGACTTACTTCTTTACTGACGCTGGCACCAGATCAATCAGCTGTCACTGTATAAGGGCCATTAAAATAAGCTGGTCTGCTGGTGTTCTGGTATGGAACTGTTGATTATGACATAGTCAAAGAGAAAAGTGATTAATACCGTAAAATGAACTAAGTTCCAATGAAACAGATCAGTGTGAAAGTTCTTAACAGATTCATCACTGTAGCTTGTTTTTCAGTTTTTTTAAAATTAAATTGGATTGCTTCCCGGAGTAGTATTGCAAGTTCGGCCGCACGCCTCAAAAAAGAATCTTCAGGGAAACAAAAGTTCATTTTGTAACAGGTGGGATGCCCCCATTGTCCAAATGACAGTTTAAAACACTTAAGGGAATATAACTAATCACTGTGCTTCGACAATTTTCACATTCACGAAAATATCAAATGTAATGCATGGATTGAAGAGACATCTTCACTCCTCCAAATTCAGTCACAAGCACAGATACCGTAACTATGCATATTATACTGAATTCATCGGAGAACAAAACAGTACCACAACGAAAATAAAATCAACTTTTGAAATGCAAGCATATGTGACAAAATAAATTTATCCTAGCACACCTTTAACCGCACAAAAATAACAGTGAACTGTCATAACAAGTTACGGTTAATTTAACGATCATATAAGAATAAGTCTATGAATTAACAAATAACACAAATTAACAGAAATACGAGTCAAACTAACACATGCACGATGCACGACGAACTAATCCATGCAGCATGTTTCAAATATCAAATATAGTGGTACAAAAAACCCAAGCCACTGACCAGTGTTGATCAAAAGGTGCCATAGATCTCACAAGGTAGTGCAGTAACAGTCTGAAGGTGTGGCGTAATCGTAACGATGACTTTACACGCCCTGGGGAATCAGAGATATTTGACCATTCGTATGATGGATTCAACACAGAAACTGTTCATGCTGTGTACTCGCTATGCAGACTGACACACTTCTGGTGCTGTTGCTTTAGTTCGTGAGACATTCTTTATAAATGCCTCCCGTTATGCTGGAAACCACTGTTCCACTGCGCTACGGTTCTGATGCAGCAGGCAACAGGGAAAAAGGCAGGTGCAGTATTATATCACATCACCAACCTTGTTAGCAACCGACATCAAATATATCAAGTATCCTAGTGTCATGGAACAGTAACTTTCAGCACAATCGGAAGTGTTTTATAAAGGTCAGGACAATCTAAAGCAACAATGCCAGTAGTGTGGATAATCTGTAGAAAAGATTTAATAAATAATAATCACAAACAGTTTCTGTGCTGAATGCATTAGACAGTTGATCACAACGTTTGGATAAGCCCTCGTATTAAAATTTCACAGCTGCGAACAATGGACTGCTGGTAAAAAAATTCTAAAAAAAAGGTCAGAAAATTGGCAAGATTACGTGAAAGAGTACACAGACACCATTTTGATTCACAGTGGCCAATGGGCCTGGTTTTCTTGTACCGCGGTGTACTGTTTCGGACTAAGGGTTCTGTCACTTACTCGGAGGAGACCCAGATGTGTTCCTTGATAGCTCGGAGGACATCGACAAATCGTATCTTGGTGGTGAGTGTATGTCCGTGGTACACATACGGATAGCCACGCGGTCCGTCCCAGCAGTGAACTGGTACATCATGCAGCATAAACACACAGCAATATGTGACGGGGCTGCACCGTCGCAAGACAATGCACGGGCCGATTTCTTTCCACCAAACCAGCCGTCATCGACTTCACATTTCTTGCACACTTCCAGAGTATTCCAACCATAACTGACCAACTTCACCACACCAGTGCAACTCTGTCTAATGAGATCAGGCAAGAACTGTGCATTAGTCACATCAAACAATATTCATCCATTCGTCTACTTTCCTGCCAATCCTCGCCAGAAAAGCGTCTGCAAAGAAATTCTTCAAAACTCTCAACTTTCTCCAAATATTCTCCGTAAGTCGAACACATTGAACTGACTACTCCATGTGCATAAATGGAATTATTGTATTAATACTCAATACATTAATTGAACATCTGCTGTATGTCACATCAGATTCGGCTTCTGCTGACCAATGCATGCACACCTGCTTTCGTGGCCGAGTGGTTAACGCACTCGGCCGCCATGTGCAGTAGAGCGTGATGCGCTCAGTGGCCGGGGTTTGACTCGGCCCGGGCGCATCCGTCTACCAAAGAATTATTTCTAATGATTCCTACGCACATGATGAACAGGGAGATAATCCCGGGCAGGTAAGAGGGCTCGACGGTGTCCTCAATAAACTGTGACCATTGCTGATGCCTTGATTAGCAGCGTCAAGATATCACTCGCGCCGACGTGAGAGCCGAAGCAGATAGATGTGGCTAAGCCCACTGGCTAGGCACTGAAGAAGTGTCAGTCAGGTGGCCAGGCACTGAAGAAGTGCCGGTCAGAGCTGGCACTGAATAAGTGCCAGTCCGGGCTTAGCCAGACAGTAGGCCACGCCTAGAGGGGGCGCGCTTAGAAATACCTGACAAGCTGCTCACACCTACTCAACCCTTCCTCCACCCTACACAACTCGCACATACACCGCACACACCTACCAATTCCCCTCCTCTCCCTGGGCTGGCGCATTGGACCGACATAAGGTCTCAGCGCTGGGGTCCAGAGTAGGCTGGACCCCTGCCCGCAATAATGAACGAACGACCAATGCATGCATTCATAAATCATATTTACTTACTTACATTTACATCAGTGTACACTGTACGTTTGTAATGGCGCCATCATTTTTGGCCACGTTCCAGTTATTGCTCTGCTGACTGACTGACCGACTGACATATGGCTAAACAACATGCACCACTGGGCAGTTGCAATGCGGGCAACATGCACAGTCGTAGTATTAGCCAAGCAGTAAGCAGTAACATGTTAAGCAAGGACATGTTAGCGTATATATCATGCACGTATTGATAACTGCAATAACGTGATCGCCGGAAAGCCGCGGTCTCGCGTATGGTCTTACTCGGTGACAGCAAATGCATGGCGTTTAATGGATCGCAGCACGTCGAGGAGATGAATCTTTGACGTCAGTGTGTGACCGTGCATCACTAGTGGCATCAGTAACGGACCATCCCATACATCCACTAGAGACAATATAGTGCACTCTCAGTTATAAACAATAACATATTAGATATTCTATGCTGGAAGGGCTGGCTAGCAGCTAAAGGACCTGACACCACGTTACACAGTAACCGTATATAGTGTAGTGTAACAATTTAAAAATTAATCAAATGCAAAAAATACAATGTTTTAATCACGGGGTCACAGGGTGGTTGGTTGATTGGCTGGGAGATTAACGGCCCCTTTTAGCACAAAATCGGCTATATCAGGGACAAGGGGTCACAGTAATTTAATTTAAATTGAAGAAACTTTTTGTGGATGGACGGACATATGTATGTGCGGACGGACGGACAGACATTTGAGACCCACTTTATTAAAAGAAAATAAATTAGCCCAGTACGGGACTGGCGGTCGACTCCAACTTCAAAGTCACGTGACACAAAAACAAGGACAAAAATCATAAACCCGGCCCTGATAAGCTTTAGGTATTGTGCCCTAATTTAAGAATCCGTGGTGACTTGCCAGCCCCCATTATCAATGGGGGAGGAGATAGCCTTTGAAAATGGCTGAATTTCCAACTATGAAGGGCTCATAATCGTGACCTTGACCTTGAATCGGCTCATACTCCATACCGTCATGCGTCACTCATTGACCTCTACCTACATACCAAATTTCGTTAAAATCAAAAAAAATTTTGTGGATGGATGGACGGACGGACATACGGACGGGCATACGGACGGACATTTAAGACCCACTTAATTAGGTCGACTCGGAGAAGTCGACCTAAAAATATAATAATAGTAGGGGATTTAGATTGAATGAGTAAGCTGTAATTAAAAAATTATTTCATTGAAAAGTATAATTTGCACAAGATCATTATAACCAGTTGACTTTTAATGTGAAATTTAGCATACCGGTATTTGGCGAGGTGTGTGATTGAAGATGTTTTAATGTTTTTAAGATATTTCCAGACAAACAGATGAATGATTGGACAAACATGGCAGATGGACAGCCCGAAAACAATGCCTTTGCCAATACTGTTGGCTGGTGAAGGTACAAAATCATCAACTTCTTTATGTAAGTAGCAGTTGGGGATTGAGCTTTGTACTAACATCTTAATAAGAAATCAGTACTGCATTTGTGATGAACTTGCCACTAGCAGAAAATGACAAGTCTCTGTTCGTAGCACACATCTCTCACCTTCATGATTATTGCAACTAAACCTGTGATTCCAAAGGTACGTCGTAGAACATCAGTTAAAATTTGGAACTACTGGCTTGTGACGTTTTAGGAACCGGATGCATTTCCTGATGGTTAGTTATCAATTCCAGTGTGTAGTACTTAGCAGCAGAAACACGTTAATACAAACTGATTCACTGAGCTGAGGTTTTATGCCCCATTCTATATAAAAATTGTCATTTTGGATCCGTTCTTCACAACCGATCATTTTAGCATGGTACTGAAGAAACTAAACTTAACAAAAGAAATATTCATGTGCCAATAAACTGAAAGATATCACAACACAAAATGAACACGAAAAACTGAAGCCACGTTTGGTTGTCTTGCACGATGTCTAGCCTGGAAATTGATCGGAGCTATTCTTGTGGACTCTCTTCTTGTTAACTTGTGTGCAAAAGCAATCAGAACACCGAAAAGAGTTTTCTGGCTACAGCAACAGTTAATAAGCAGAAATCGGAGGACTTACGCTCTATACACCGGCAGCCCATCCGCAGGACACGAGCATATGCCTCTGGCGATGACTCTGATTTAAACTGGTCGCCAAGCAGGTACCTGCAAATGATCAGTCAGCTGATGTGGCGAACGTGTGCATATGGCTTGCAGTCATAACATAAAGCAACACTTCCCTATCCGGTTGTCGTGGCACCGATGGTGCCATTAGCACTGAAAAGGGTGCATCAAAGTGGATTTTGGAAATCGATATTTTAAATGACAACAATATCGCTCAGTCAGATTTCACTTTTTTGTCATTAATACACAGTCATAGACTCAAAGTACACTAATTTATTAACAGACTCAAATGAAAACTGAACATTTAGTCTTACGAGTGCTTCTAAATGACTGCAAGCAATGCAAAAGTCGAGCCGCCGTAAAGCAGCAATGTGAACAACAGTATATTAGACGAGATAACATACGTGTTGTGTGACGACGCAATCCAGTAGTTGTTCAACGGCTGGTCCATGTTCTGCACAATCCGCTGGTGCTCAGGGTCAAAGATGGAATTCTGCTTGCAGTAAAGGAAGTCGAGAAACTGTCACAACAAATCATCAGAGAATTAAACTTGATAAATTCAAATTAAACAATGCAAGTCAACTGCCTCGACGGAAGATGGGGTAATTAACGAATTCTCCTAATCCTTTTTCAGATCAACCTGTGTCAGCTGGCACTTTCAGTTAAAAACAAGAGGATTTTGTCGGAACAATGATTTCCTGCCCATCATTGCTGATAGCAACTATCACATGCAGATTAGAGAGAAGTTATTCTCCTCAATAGAGTTAACTGCATCAAAGCCACACTATCAAATCCCGCAAACAAGTCAGAACAAAATACACTCCAAATATCCTAGGTGAGTACACTGGGTATGCGACATTTTTAATTTATCAAATTTAAACAAAAAACTACCAACGTCAAAAAATTAACAATTATTGTTATTCACTTGCAATAGTATCTGCATGCATCTTTATTAAAATGTAGCTGTTCATGTTCCTCATCATCAGCATCTTCAAAGGCTATTTCTAGTACACTATTCAAGCAAGCATCCATACTTAGTTAATCAATATATGACAATCGACTAACATATTAAGCAGAAGGCATAAATTATGTACACATAACAAGATTTTTCAAAACTGTCCAAAAAATTAATACCCTTATTATTATTGTTATGCAATGCTGAAAAACAGAAATAAAATCAAAACAGGCAAATGCAGCAAACTGCATCATACTTAATAATAAGTATTAGAGATGAGGTCAGTGCAATCATTACCTCCTTCTGTGTCATATAAAGTCCACGCGCAGCCCTGAACGCATCGTCTAAATGGAACATCATAATCTGCTTTGCTTCTTCGATACCACCGGTGAACTAAACAATTCAGTAAACAACGCTACAGCAGTGTCATTAATCTCTACAAATAAATGACACTATTTCTGAGTGTCATGCGAGTATGTGTGTGAAATGCCCGAGTGGGAGTTACGATGGTAGAGCCATGGCAAACACCAGACACAAGCCGCGGGCTCGTCACAGCAAAGTGCACTTCAACACGGAAGCATGCAGCATGATAATTATACAATAGTACACATTTACAGGTGGTACGGTCTTGAATCCCCATGAAAAAGACGTAGTCGTTGAAAATTAAGCAAAGAATTAAATTTGAAAATAATAAGTTTCCTCGGAAAATATACACGTGCAAAAACGGCTAGTTATAAAAGAGGAAATTTAACAGCATTTAAAGAATGATGAATGCAAACGTATCGAAAACCGAACATCAATGGTTAAATTGCTGGTTGCGAGCTTCAGTGGATAGTGACGAGTGAGATGCAGTCTGCTTATGAAAAAAGTGGCAATCAAAACTTATTTGACGTCACTCTAAGACGCTCCTGACTTGGCTATTTGCAACTGTTGTGCTAGCCCTAATACTCCTGTTGGTAGCCACATCATCTGGTTGCATAACAATCACATCACAGACTACATGCCTCAGATGTTGTGAACTTGCAATTCATTTGTAGCAACATGCGAACAGCTGAAACATGGTCTACAGCCATTAACAAATCTAAGGATATGTGTCCACTGCAAAGTTCAGACTTCATATTACAATTTTCAACCAGACAGAGCAAAACATTTTACTGCAAGACTATTTCCTATTATTACTAATAATACTTGGTAACAATAAACCATCAATGGCTTTGTTAGACAAAGTCGACTAATATTTAGAAAGTGATTTACTGTTCTACCACAGTTGCACACAGACGATACCTTCTGTTCATTTAGTAGGAACTGATGGAATTCATCCACTGATATTCGGGTCCTAAAAACCAAAATATAACATTAAGGTAACAGCATAAATCAACTAACCTTATAACTATTTGATATTAAATAAATAAGATTAAAAAATTTATATGCCACTTCATCGTTCATTTAAACAAGGCATTCAGAGCTCCATGAAGAATGGAAGACTGATTGAGTTAAGGTTTTTTTTTGTCCCATCTGACACCCGACACAAAATAGGTCATTTTGGAGACGTTCTTCCCATCAAATCTCTTGGTTTAGTACTGAAAAACTAAATCAAACACAACAAAAGCAAACATGCATCTGTAACAAAATATACTACAACAAAAAATAAACCCAAAAAACTAAAGTCAGATTTGGTCTCCTACTATGACCTCCGGCCTGGAAACAGAACATGTCAATTCTGGAAGAAATCGACAGATTAAGTCAGGAAGTAAATGAGTAAGAAAGTTAATACGTAACGAAGAAAGCATAAGGAAAGAAGAAAGTAAAGAAAGAAGAAAGGGAGGCAGGAAGTTAAGTACACACACACATAAACAATTTATATATCGCCGAAATCAACACATGAATCATTGCACATTACTGCCCGGAGCTCAATGGGGAGAAGAATGAAAGAAAATGACAGTAGATCCTGCAGCAAAGAGTGCCACAAAGTAACCACTCTTCAGACACTGCAAAATCCCTGACAATTCCCCCGACTCTTCACAGCACTGCTACCCATCTTGTCACAGACACATTATTGTTAGTATTACCAGTACAATATAGTACACTGTAGCACAGTCATAAAACAATTCTTCGTCAAAAGTGACAAAGTAGCAAAACTAGCACACTCAAAACCGTCAACAGTCGATAAAAATTTAACACATGCCTACCTATCAGAGATGAAATATGGAGAGAAGTACTCTTCAAAAAGCTGCAAAACAAAAATACAACTGCTGAAATAAAATGACCGTGTACAGTACAGGGTGATGCAAAAATGGGCCATTGTCAGTGCAGCCAAATATTTCACAAGGTAGTGTAGCATCATGTTTAAAGTGAGGTGCAGTGGGAAATTTAATGATGAATTTATTACAAATTTACTGGCCAATTTTTGGGCTACCCTGTACTATGCAATATTCATCAGCAACTCTTGATTACAGTAATTACTACTGACAACACAAATGCAAAACGTGAAAACTTTAGAAAATTTAAGTGACCGATTTTTTGTATCAACGTGAAGAAATGTTAGCTATGCATAACCTGCTCATAACACAATTTCTCCAACTTACATCAGGCGTGAAGATGCAGTTGTGGTAAAACATACTAAAACTTTCAAAACTCAAATCCTTCAAGTCGGCTTCAACTTCCTGTACAAATCCCAAAAACTATCTGTACAAGGCATCGACAATGTCCGTCACTGCTGTGCTGACAGGCAAATAGCTCAGCTGTCGCTGACAAACCCGTGCCACCTTTGGGGGACTTAGGGGTAACGTACATGGTTCATCTATGGCTCGTTTGAAAGCGTGGTCGACTTCCTATTAGCGCTAATTGAACTTTTTTCGCTAGCTCTTACGGTTGAGGTGCTATGAGCAAATATTGGTCAAAATTGCGCAGTTTGAAAGGGGGTGGGTCACTTTGAGTACAAATTTCAGAGGGAAGGGAGGTCATCCACTCATCTACCAACGAATTTTGGCGTCAGAAAACTAGAGTCCCTGGGTTATCATGTGGTGTTGTTTGTGTGATCCTACGTTTAGCCGTTTTGATACAATACCAGCGTGTGACACACACACACATACAGACACGCAATCATGGCTATTACCCGTGCAGAGCTAGCTCCGCGCAGGTAAAAATGCATCAGTCCCATAAAATGATCTCAAACTAGAAAGCTCTGACTCGAAGTTGCATAAACCACTTTAGCACAAAGAACTTGGCAAACAATCAACAAGGCAATTGTAGATATCAAACTACGCCCACATCGTTCAATCGCACCGTTAACTTTGTATACTTCCTTAACCTAACTTACCTAAGTCCCATTAATGCTAACTGAACTTCGCTTTCCTACGTCCACCAATATATTTTGTTTCTTTGGCAATGTATACCATTACCATAGTAACAATGACAATGGCATCATGTGTTTCTATATTTTTCCCATTAATTGTCAAATTTCTCCATTCCTCTTTTTAGTTTACTATGCGAGTAATTTTGAAATAGTGTGTCAGAATTAAGCCCTTTAATAACAGGAAATCGAATTCTGTCCGACTTTATGGTAAGTAAGTAAATTTCAGCAGAATTGGTCCTTCGTAGTGAAATTCATACCGCTATATAGCCCATACAATGCATTGTCAATGGGGAAGAAAACCTTCAAATTGCCCCTTCCCCCTTGGGGCAGGCGATCAAGGCATCACTGCAGAAAATATGAAAACGTCACAGCATACCGATTTCATACCGCTAGCGCCACGGAAGTCTTTTGACATTCTGGCGCTTTACAAATCGGATTATTATTATTATTATTATTATTATCAATGAAGATAGGACTAATGAAAGTGCTAGTGCGGCCTGTAACAATATACGGATGTAAGTCGCTGTCAACTCTAATGTATTAGGAAATGTAGGATATATGTGCGTATAAATAAGACACAATTATTCACAATTACCTAATTCCAGCTGTTTTTCTAACAGAAAATGCTCATTACAAAAATCAACTATTAAATCGACACAAACCTGATATCTCTTTCGAAGCTTGCTATTGGAAATTTTGAAGTTAACAGAATTCATCCAGGCTTTAATGTCTTTTAATGAAATGCTACAATGGCATCATAAAATGCACAAATAAATACCACATTTACAGTGTACGTGACTCCCACGTACCGGCAGCACATTCACAACCTAACAGTACATAAACTTTTAAAAACTAAACAACTAAAACGGTTGGTTTTAGTCAACTATAAGTAGATAAAAATGACTGATCTGAAAACGTAACTAAAACTAAAATGATTTTCACTAACTAAAATGTTGCTGTTACAGGTTTCAAAGGAAAGCCAACCGAGCTCACATCACCTTAACATGTTCTGAGCCACATCTGCTCCTTATGTCAAATAAGGGCTGCAATTTTTAATGATTAGCTGACTGATTCATTGTTTAAAATTAGGGCCGTTGAATTAACGCATTAACTAACACGCTAATGTGTTAAAGAATTAATCGTGATAAAAACAATTAATGCCACCAAAATTTTTAATGCAAACTAGTCATACCAATAGCACAGAGAACATCTATCTTTACACAATGTACACTCGAAAGTATGTCGGTGTGTCAAACTAACTCACCTGCTATTGCGTTCCATTTTATAGAATTCTTTGCGCAGCCACCTGTGAACAAGCACTCCATACAATGAACAATAGAGATAATAGCAAAGTAATAATATTAACATAACTGTTAGTTTTTGAAAGGAAACAGCAGTTTTCTGGCAAAATCAATGTGCGCCACACCTCATTCCTCAGCACCGGGAACCAATTCCGTGGCTATTGGTTATCCAGGTCCGTACTGTGGCAATAATAAATGTCTGGATAATGGCAACAAGTGATACATGGTACCATGGTGCAGTGAGCTCACAAATTAATAAACACTGTAGCACTTATTGAAGTCCTTCGGTGGCAACACCCTGTTGCAGTGCTGCTAATCAAGTGCACTCTCCCTTCCGATCCTCGGATCAATTCATAAAGTTTTATTTAAACATACAAATATTTCATACTAACTACTATTTCTACTTTCGTTTAATGGCTGGTTTTCCGGTGAACGTGGGTCAGCCGGCGGGTCTCCTCCTCCACCTGTTCCCGAAATGAACCTCTGGGATTAGTGGAAATGGTCTTTTCACGGGTCGGACGTCCTTGTCAACCAATCATCCACGTCAAAGCACTGAGGAAAACAACCCTAACCAGTGACCAGGCCTCATTCTTTCACAGTCACCCAATGGACTCATAACGTACGTGGCGTTGCTACTTTTACACCATTTGAACTACCGGTACTCCGATGACGGTGCCAAATATAATACATAATAGCTAAATAGCATTTTAACATGCACAGTATGTAATTCATTAAAATTCAGCAGATGCTGTTATACACAAATGCACCATATACAGTCCTCACCAAATCACTTACTGTACCTTTCAATTTGCAACAGATAGGAAGCGTGACGAGCATCATGAATTAAATACTTCAGACCCTTCAACCATCGCTCAAATTCAAATCCATTTCCAACTAAACACAAAAAGTGACACAAAAACTTATCATCAAAGTCGTTACTGTAAGTAAATATGACAGAACAAATTTGTGCAGTTACTGATTCGGTCTCGGAACAGCAGCGGTCGGTTCATTCGATGTCTAGTCATAATCAGTGACAAGAGAAACTGCAATCATGACTATCCATTTTTAAAATTTAACTAACAAATGGTCATCATAAAACACAAATATATAAACAAAGATTATTATTGTCCAGTTATGGAACCCAATTACATTGAGTTATAATCGATTTAATACTTTGATTAATATCACTAAATTAGTCCAATTATTGTAACTACCAGTTCTATATGTGGAAGAAATGCTAAAGGCAAATCACAATTAATAAAACAACCTGCAAGTGACAAAGTCTTTAACCGAAATTCTCGGCCATAAAAGAGAACAAAGCAGCAACTCGTATCATGTCGGCGGGCCTCTTCTGACCACTTCTCAAAATCTGGTGAGTTCTTGCCAGGCCGTACTTCTTTCACTAGTCGTAGATCAACTACATACAAAATGCAGCAAAAGGTACCACAAGATTGAGATAACTAGATCAAATGCACACAGTTCTCTAGTCCAAATGTCCACTAGTTACAGACTGAAATTCAGAAGATTAGATGGCACCATTTAAAATTATTCAGAACTGTGCATATCTATACGATCCGGAAGTATAGCTAAATTTTGAATATTATCCAAAGTCTAATACCAGATAAAATACAAATTATTAAATTATTCTTTCCACCATGGTAAAATAAAATATTCTTTCTCTGCATGAACAGACAATATTTGAAACAGCCTACCAAATTCAGTAGCTGAGTAGCTGATGCTGATTCTGTTAACCTGTTCAAAGCATGCTTAGGTAAGTTTTAGTTGCTTCAAAATGTTATATATGATTTCACGGGAATCACAGCCAACCTGACCGGAATTGGTAACAAACATGTTTATGAAACGAATGTATTATATTTAAAAAAGTGTAATGTTTTTGCTGATTTAGATACGGACATAGATGTGTTGCACCTGTGTCCGTTGTACACTTATGGGTAATTAGGCTAACATGTCAATCGTTAGCGTTAACAATCATGGTTGGATAAATGACCTGCAACTGGCTAAAAGAACAGACTGTGATTCATCATTTATAAATTGTTAGCCCGCACGGCATCGCAATGCCGAAGGGCTTATATTTTACCGCTGCAGTTTTTTCTTTCTTTCTTCTTTTTTTCGATGCCTAATCTCTGAGATCACTGAATGGATCTCAACCAAACTTGGACACATATTCACTTTTGACTGCTATTTGAAAAATATGGTCCAAACTCCCCAGGCATTTACCCCACACAGACTGGGGGGATGGGCAAAAAACCGCTGCCAGCCTAACCACATGGACGTCATATAACAGACAGCAGACAAACTTTTACGTGTGTTATGTAGTGGCACGAGATTACAGTTTACAACAACAGAATGCCTGGCAGGCTCACGTTGGGCTTTGCCATGCATCTAGTGTTATGTTATTTTAGCATAGCATCACACGGGTAAAATAACAT
>Ga0209363_1000724_pt1 | contig 13971 bp, 6 predicted proteins | sample WorMetexBAHAMAS3_FD_187385 | JGI IMG/M metagenome (GOLD analysis project Ga0209363, IMG submission 187385) | Marine gutless worms symbiont microbial communities from Max Planck institute for Marine Microbiology, Germany - Inanidrilus exumae... | ecosystem: Host-associated > Annelida > Digestive... | reverse complement strand
CAGCAAAACTGACGACAGCAGTGAGTGCGTATCTCAAGGCAAATTCTGCTGTAATGATGGAAATCTCCAATACGGATCATATACACTTGGACTTCTTGATACAGTCTTCACAAAAACTTCAAAAAAGTGGAAAATTCGTTCAGGAAGAGTTAATATAATTTCTTTCCCATATCGCCACGAACAACATTCAATCACGTCATTTCAGAAAACTCTCGAATCACATAAGATCGACACTGCGATCAGTACCAGTATAGCAAACGTTCGTTCTTCAACAATAGTTATTCAACTTTAATTCTATCATGCATCTTGCTAAAATCTCCGTGGCAATGAGCCACAACACGTCATTTCTTCTACCAAAAAGTTTGACTCAATACCGGCAGAAAGCCGTTGTCATGCAGCCATGGCTACCGTCACGAATGAAAAATAAGTAAGCAAGCAGAAGCGTAACCAAAACTCGAAAACTTTTTATATGCAACATATTCGGGATAACCCTTGCCAAGTGACAATGTGTTGTTTTAAAGCTGTCAAACACTTGAAGAAGTAATGGGTAGTAGACTAAACTAGGACTTCGATGCCCTAGAGTCGACATGGATGCCTTCGCCTCCTGTGATCTTGACCTTTAGAATCTAATCAGGTCATCAGTAGGGGCTGGTGGTTATTCCATAAGTTCCATCGCGATTGCTCAAGCCGTTCATGAGATATTGTGGTAATAATGTCCAGAAGAACAGACGAATGAACAAACGGACTAACACTGTGGACAGACAGCCGGAAAATATAATGACTTTGCCGACAATGTCAAGTGGCAAAGGCGTAATTAAAATAATTACAACTGCTTACCATTCATAATTCACCAACACCTAATCTATGTGTGTTTCAGTTGTGTAATATGAACGTAGTTATCATAATTAATTCAACCTAATGAACGTTCACAAACACCTAATCAACACGTCGCACGCATCATTCATAAAATCATGGCTAACACTGTAGTGGTGACCGACTCTGTGTAGACATCAATGTATCTGCAAAATATCATGACATTACACCTACAGTGTACTGAGTAGATTTTAGTGAGTCTGATGCTCCGGAAGCCGTTTATAAGAAACAACATATTGTAGTAATTGTAACATTTTGGTTCTGATCTGAAACGACTGAACACAGAAAACGTAAATATAATGAGCACTGAGCAGTTACATCAGGACCAGTATGACCACATAATTAGCGATAAATCAGTGAACGATACAGATGTAAAACACTTTTGACAGAACACACTGCATATAGTTGCAACATACATGTATTTAAACTCGCATAACTAGAACTCTTAGCTCCACAAAGCCTCAAAAATATACATGCATTCGGAAGAGATTATTAATTCACTAATACAGGCTACATGATACATTGATGCCTGTTCATAATTACGTTATTATATATGGTAATTGAATGACGTAATAATGATAATAATAATAACAACAAAAGTAATAATAATTAATACTAAACATTCATTCCCATGCATATTGGCTTATGGCTGTCATTTGTTACAGCAAAACAGCACAGAGCAATCACATCACCTAAAAGGCCAGTTACAGTGTGCCCATGTTTTAGTGTTTTCTGCTACAGCAAGTACGTTTTGCTACAAGAAATGATCAATTAGATTTTTGGGATGATTGGGAACATTGCTAAAATCTAATATACTATTTTTGTCTAATCATATATTTATATCGAACCGTTTTAACAAATGATGCACATGAATTGGGGTTTAACTCTGTTCATCTTGGTTCCTGGCGATAAGTGGCACAAGTAACTCAAAGCATGGACCCAATCAGGGAAAGCCAGCCACTGGATTCATCAGTCAGTTGGTTGAGAGATTAACGTCTCATTTCAGCACAAGGATAGGCTACATCGGGGACAAGGTTTTGGATGGAGATTCAGTTCCGACAGGTTAAGGATGGCACGCTTGACCTCATTACGAAGTAGGTCAATCGAAAACAAGGCAGAGGGGCGAACATTTGGAAGGACTTGATCGTGTGGCATACATCTTTGACTAATTTTTTTGAATTAATGCTGTCCAATTCACCACAACAATCAATTTGCCAATAGAGCATACCAGTAAACAAAGATTAATTTTATGCCAGATCTACTTTTACTCGATAAAATGCTAACTTCTGGCGCAAAACAAAACGCTAGACTAACACTTTCATTTGGTCTTGAGGCCAAACGTTTGGCCTCGCATGGCCTCGAGGCCAAAGTTTCGTCATCACCGGGCCTGGCCTCCACACTAAAATTTTGGCCTCATCCTCTGCCTACAGGCCAAACTATTGGCCTCGGCCTCGTAACACTGGCCAGCCTCAACCTTCTGGCCTCAGCCTTGAGGCCAAATTTTTTGCCCCGTGTGGCTTCGAGGACAAAGTTTTGGCATCACATGTCCTCGATACCAAATTTTTAGCCTCTGCATAAAGGCCAAACGTTTGGCTTGGCTTGGTAACATTGGACTAGGCTAAGGCCTCGGCCTTCTGGCCTCTGCCTCGTGGCTAAAACTTTGGCCTCAGCTCAGCCTCGAGGTTATAATGGCGAAAAGGAGGTCGAGGCCAAACATTTGACCTAGAGACTGAGCTGAGGCCAACGTTTTGGCCTCGAGGCAGAAACCAGAAGAACAAGGCCGAGGCCAAAATTTTAGCATCTAGGTTTAGGCCAAGGCCAAAATTTTGTTATCAAGGCCAGATGAGGCCAATAATTTGGCCTTGAGGCCACAATTTTGGCCTCAAGGCCAAACGAAAGTGTAAACCTTATTAGCTAAGTGTTGTGTACTGGATCGGAAGTTAGCATTTTGTCGAGTAAAAGTAGATCTGGGATAAATCTTCGTTTACTTACACCATTACACGTCCTATGAGACACACTTTGAAAACTGCTTGATGCTAAAGCTTAGAGTACGAGTATTTAGATTCGGTTAAGTAAAGTCAATTTATTCCGACTTAATCACAGCGTAGGAACAATCCTGAAAAAATAAACTTAATCCTGTTCTAATGGGCTTAATCACGAACACAACAGTATACTACAATGCTTCCTTGTTTGTTTACAGCAATGTTAGCAGTAATTGCCTCGTTTTCATAACAACTTCTGGCAATATGGCGGATTCGAGAATAAGCCCAATACAGTAACCTCCCAACCTCGTTTTTTCAGTACGAAGTCAAGAGATTGGCTGGGAAGAAGGTCTCCAAAATGACCCATTTTGTGTCGGTTGGGACGTAAAACCTTTAACTCAATCAATCACAACCTTGTTTCCTTTTGTTGAGCAACGATTACGATCCAAAATAGGAAAGGGTAGGGGAGGCTCATTTAAGTTATCATGCTAGCGCCGACAACACGTTGGAACTAACAAACAATCACAAGACCTATTTATCAGTTCAACATGATATCTTTTGTAACTGCTGTTCTTCAGTTCCTGTAACATATCAGTGCCTAATGACTCTTCTAGTTGTATAATATCGTCTCTGTGTTGGTCTGGCTTTGGAATGTTCTCTTAGGTAAAACCAAAAAAGAAGCATTCGGGGTCCTCCCAACAACGGTACAAGACCTGCCCTCTCCATCCCCACTGGATTCACCCTTTCTTGATTAGTGAACCTGAGAACAGGGATTCGTCACATTCCCTTTACGACAGCTCTCTGACGCCAGTGTTCAAAGATCCACCCCAAAAACGGATATGAAATCAGTAATCCCTCTCATAAACACAACAAGACAAAATGATCACCTACATGACAAAAGTAATAATCATCATGCTTTACCCAACGATAAAACAGTCCAGTAGACAAATACCATATAAAAAAATAGTATAACGTTAACAGTAACAACAGTACATGCTGTAATCCAATGACATCTGCAGGTGTTCAGAAATCAGTTTTCATGACTAATGCACCTTTACGTTTTCAGAAGTGCAACAACACTTGTCAGTAGTTGCTGAAACTCCTCCAGGTCAGATGCTGGATTCAGAGTGACAAGACACATGCCGATCTTCCGCAGTGCTGCTGCGAGGTCTGTATACACACTGGCCGTTCGTCAGTAACACGACCTCGTAGTCTGGCGGCTTGTCAGTGGAGTCGACCTCGCTGTATGGTGGTGGAGAAGGAAGTGGTATCGTGTGGTCATCGTAGGCCGGTGGTGACGGTATCTGAGCCGCCACGTCACACTGCCTCACGTAGTCTGACGCTCGACCGCCGTTGCCTCGACGTCGCAATATCCGTGGACGTCGAATGCAGCAGTATGTCGTGGAGATCAAACACAGGATGACCGCAAAGATGAGGACAGTAATGCCAAGAACGCCTGCAGTCGACAGATCACTGGGAGGTTGATGCCAACCGCCGCCTACACGCCATATACACTCCACACGTCACCACAAACTCAACAGCATCACTTGCAAAGAGGCAGTACCAAGCCAAGACACTGGCTATGAAGAATTAATGACTCTATTTCATGTCGAGTGAAACGTGAAACCTCACCCACTCATTCAGAACTGTACTGGCAGTTAATTTTTCGAACTCCTAAAAATCCAAGATGGCAGATGGCCGCCATTTTAAGAATTTAAAAACCGTCATTACTCTGCCATTGTTCAAGCTGCCGCAATGACATTTGGTAAGATGATGCTTGGGTTTACTGTGAACCCCATGGGCATATAAAAGTTTGAACTATAAATTAGCCCCGTACGTGACTGACAGTCGACTCTTCACAACTGACGTTTCTGCCAACTTCAAAGTCACATGACACTAAAACTTGGCCAAATATAAAAAATGCGGCCCGATCAAACTGAGATATTGTGCCCTAGTTTAAGAATCCATAGTCATTTGCCAGCTCGCATTGTAAATGGTAGAGGTGATAGCTTTTGTAAATGGCCAGATTTGCAACTTTGAAGGGCTCATGACCTTAACCTTGTATCGGGTCATACTGCACACCGTCGTGCATCAGTCATCGACCTCTACCTACAGGCCAAATTTCATTGAAATCGAAGAAACATTTTGTGGACTGACGGACGTATGCACGTTCTACATACATATGAACGGACGGACATTTGAGACTGGCTTTATTAGGTTGACTCTGTCGAAGAGTCGATTTAAAAATACAAGATGGCTGACAGCTGTTGTTTAAAATTTTTTTAATTGTTGTCTCCATAATACCCACATGATCCTCTTCAAAATTTAAAAATCTTCTGAATAGGTAAAGAGGAACATTTAAATTATATCTTAGAAATAGAACAGAAAATATAAATGGTAAAAACTGGCCAGTTTACAGCCAAGTGTAAGGGCAAAGACAGAGTCATGCTCTAAAATGGCAAATATCACTTTGGCAGGACTCCACCTAGAACGTTAAGCACGCTCTTACCAGCCACGTCATGTGGCATTTGATGGATCTGCACTCTATTGGTATTCCTAAAATGGCCGTCTGTTCCGTGCTACAGTCACATTCGCAGTGAATTATGATTTTGGACATGACTTCAAAGTGATATTTGCCATTTTAGAGCTATGACACTGTCGCTCTTACACTTGGTTGTAAACCGGCCGTAATAATAATTACCAGTAATAATAATAATAACAGTACCAGTCTGCGGAGTGAGGAGCTGGCAGCCAGGTCCTTCATCAGATCTATCCACGCAGTTTGCCTCACCATTACACACCAGCGACGCACTGATACACGCCCCATCACGACATGCAAACATCGTATCTGGACGACAGTGATGCACGTTGCTTGGATACCTTGTCGTCGTGATAACTGCATCAGCAACATCATCAGTACCAAGCACACAGTAAGGAATGATGCTGCTTCTGCTTACATGCTGACTGGCATCAGTTCTAGATGCTAGAAAATGGCCGTATTTCCAACTTTAAAGGGCTCGTGACCTTGACCTTGTAGTTTTTGATTAATGCCAATCAACATTGCATTACAAACATCAATTGCAACAGAATACAGCCGCCATGTCACACTCACTACAGTCAGCTTTTGTATTTCATTTCATATAATTTCATTAGTATCATCTCAGTCAGTCTTCATCCCATTCACCTCATTGTAACATGAATGAAAAAAGCAAAGCAGTCGACATCCAAACAAAATCTCACACTGTTAATAACAGTCCACAGTCCAAGTTCATAGGTGGTCTTAGCTGATAAGATCTCAATCTACTGGCTGACACAGTCACACATGACAACAAGATTAAGCTGGCTCTTCGACAGGTTATGAGTGCACATAAATATATCATCTCATATCATATCATATCAAATACTCTGAGACGTCCAGGAGTGATGGTTTACCTGGATCCTCACAGGTTCTGCTACAACCTTTAGCACAACATTTCTGGTGACCGAGACAATGACTGTCACTGGTGCAGTCTACTCGACATCTGTCACCTGCACTCAGTTGTGGACAACGACCGGTCTTTCTCCCTGTTCAACACGCACCCACACGCACACAAACAGTACTTGTAATAGCAATATTTCTACTTGTAGAACACAACAAATTATTGTGACTTCAGAAAAAGTAACCTACATATGTACATCATGATATACATTCGGTTTATAGTTGGTTGGTATTTTTTATTATTTTTATTTTTTATATTCCTAATGTACAGCCCAGCTTTAGTCGATGTCCAGGGAATGGCGTGGAGGCACTGGGTTGGAGTTCCCCCTAAAAAATCTCTCAAACGATGAGTTATCAAACCGATGTTTTCAAGTGAAAGTCAGCAGCCAGCTGAGCTAATGCTACATCATTCCACCGTCTAACAAACCAATGAGGTAATGTAATAATGAAATGGTCGACAAAAAGTACTAATGGCAGCAGAATAGATGCTCAGACGTACAAGTACATTATACGAATGTAGTCAGATGTGGAGCCTTATATCAAGACAAGTATCACAATGTTCAAGTATTAATACAGGGACTTTCTTGATACTGCAAATGAAAAGGAAACTAAGAGTATTTATATAGCACCATTTATACTACGCATAGTCTCAAAGCGCTCAGACATGGATCACATAGTTTTAACTGCAAATTACACCATACTGCCTTTCCTTCCTAACTGTTCACCAGATGGCACCATGAGGAGCATATAGATCTCAATCTTCCTCCACGGCTCTGATGCTGTTGATTGCATAACAGGAATGGCATCCAGCATATAATAAACCCTTGCCACTTAACCCAAAAGGTTCACTGTACTTCATCTATATTTGGAGTGTGTGTGTGTATTCACAATGTGTACTGACTGTATCCGTCGCAAAATCCCGGCACAAGGAAGACATCGTCCACCGCCACGTTGTACCGGTCTGTGCCGTAGCGCACGGCTGACAATACAAGCTACAGTCAACAGCAAAACAATACACACACACAACAGGTGTCATCATTCTCAATAACCATAAAGATGATAAACAATCACTTTCTACTGCAATGCATACAACTACTAAAGAGGCGTGACTCAAGTTACATGAATGTCAACAAAGCATCAATGACTGAACGGCTCCACCATTGTAGTACAATTTCAAGCTCCTAGCCTAGCCATAAATACAATGCACCACTAACTAAAAACATTTTCTAAGTATAACAGTTTTGATAATTGCAACACAAATGCATGCATTAAAGAGGTGGTTAACACTTTTGTGTACATATGTGCGCGCTTTTAGGGTACGTCTCAAGAGTCAGTGTTCGCATAAATGTGCACATATTCTCAAAAGTATTACGTACCAACTTATTTTCCACTACTATTTAGGGTCAGGCCTCAATCGAAACTGGTGACAAATGTCACTAAAAATCAACTCTCAACTACAACAAAAGGATTTGTCACCATTAGTGATAAAAAATTGGTGAAACATCAAGTGTGATTTAATACGACAACTTACAACATCTTACAAAATTCATTCAATTAACTGAAAAGCTCCTCTCACGGTTTTGTAAAATTTCAAACAATGCAAAATTTAAAATTAATTACACATTTCAACAACAGTGGTGTAATGTGACAACTCGAGTACACATACAGAATTCATCTACTAATAAAGTATGCTGACACATGTACACAAATCATGATGCACAAATTTAACACCAGTCTATTGCCGTAAAGTTTCTGCACAGCATTATTTCCTGCACTCTTTCTGTGCACTTTCAACTACTCTTTCCATACACTCGTTCCATCGATACCGTCCAAAATTTCTGTTCAGATTTACTTTTAATTCTTCCTGCTCCTACTGTGGACTGACAGTGCTGTTAGGAGTGCCTAAGTGGCGGCTAGTTTGTAAAATTACTTCTTCAATAATCTCTAAGGGTTCCCTTGAGGAGCACTGGGTGAACATCTACACCGGCTGAACCAGTTAAACTTGAAAAATTATTGTTAAAATGGTTGTGTTATGGTTTTGGCATCAGAAAGTCAGCACAAAGGAAGCATTCCAGACAAACACTGTCATCAGGAGTTCAGTTGTGGACGAAGAAAGGACGATAAAAGGCCACGGTTTAGGGTCAGTGCTTTGCGCTCCCTTCAGAAATTTGACACTGACTGTTGGATGGCAGGATGGACATCTATCCCATAAAAATCCAATTCCACTAATCCCCAGAGGTTCTCTTCCAAAACAAGAGAAGGAAGGGGAACTGGCTGACCGAATGTTAACAAAGAAAAACGGCCGTCAAACGGAAGTAGTGGGTAAAACGGTTGTGTTGTGTAAACCGCACTGAAATGACCTGGAAAGGTCCGCTAGCACTGTGAATCTGTACAAAGCTGAAGTGCCATTCAGTCATGATGTGACCATGCACATTCAACTGCAGTGTCATGTTGCCAGCATTGTCCAGTGTGTGGATATTCAGCCGACCATCCACGCCGCCGTCAACGTAGTAGCGGAAATAGAAGCAGAGAGGATCAAACGAAAGACGACTGCTGACTGTACGACTGTACAGCTGGACAGTCACTGGACTTGTGGTCACTCGATCAATGGGCATCTGTATCACTCCACCACTGCCTGCTGCTACCATATCAACACCATCATCATTGCCACTACTGCTGTGATAACAATAGTGATATTTATGACAATTTTAATGCGACAAAATTTACTAATCTGAATTTCATTTAAACTTCAACGGTTAATAAATTTCATAAATTTTCTACCAATATACTCTGCCAAAAGTTGTATTATTCTTCTTTGTTGCGCATCCAGACTACAGTATTTCAAGCAAAATAACAAAAAGCTGTTTTAGTTTAAAATAAACCAAAACATGTCATAATGCGAAATATGTCTAAAGCTGCAAACAATTTAAAATCATCGACACCATCCCCCATAATCGCCTTTCTAGTTTTTCAATGGAGTCTGGTCATGTGAGTGGCTTTATGAAGTTTGATCAAACAGAAACATCTGAAGACATCAAAAGTAAAGATGCCAATGAGGATCCTTCAACCACTGTTCTAGGTAACAAGGTTCAGTTGGCAGCTGTACAACAGCAGTACTCAGAGTGAGTCAAATGACAGCCCACTCCATCCAGATGCCAAAACATGCAAACCACAAATTTTGTGAATAAGTTGTCTATAATTACAGACAATTTAATCACGTTGCCATCAATGCTTTGACACGGTTGATTCGGCAACAGGAAGGCCATCCTACCTGTAAAAAAACAGCTTCAATTATCCACAAATGTTCTCAATTCACGAACCTAGGCCCCACACGGAGTAACTTCATAAAAGGCCAGTAGAAACAAAAACTGAAGGCAATACAAGTAGTAGATGCAATAATGTTATGTCAAAAAATTAGCCCCTATATGGGACCGACGGTCGACTCCTACCTACTGCCAATTTCAAAGTCACGTGACACAAACATTAGCATAAAAATGAAAAATCCAGCCCCGATAAACTGTAGGTATTGTGCCCTAATTTAAGAATCTGCGGTCATTTGCCAGCCCCCATTATAAATGGGGGAGGAGATAGCCTTCCAAAACGGTCTAATTTTACTACTTTCAAGCGCTTGTAACCTTGACCTTGGATCGGGTCATGCTGCATACCGTCATTCATCACTCATCGACCTCTACCGACATAGCAAATTTCATTGAGATCAGAAGAAAACTTTTTTCGAGAATCACAACTGTCGTTACTGCCAAGTTCAAAGTCACGTGACACAAAAACTAGGACAAAAAAAGAAAATCCGGCCCGATAAGCTTTGGTTATTGTGCCCCAAGAATCTGTGGTCATTTGCCAGCTGGCATATTAATGGGGGAGGAGATAGCCTTTGAAAATGGCCGAATTTCCGACTTTCAGGGGCTCGTGACCTTGAGCTTGGATCAGGTCATACTGCATACCATCATGCATCACTCGTCGACCTCTACCTACACACCACATTTCACTGAAATCGAAGAAACTTTTTGTGGACGGACGGGCGATTGGACATTTGAGACCCACTTTATTAGGTCGACTTGGAGCAGTCGACCTAAAAAGTATCAATATCATTTTTAACTGTTGGCCGAACCTTTGTACACTGACAACACTAAAGCACCAGTAAAATAGCAATTGTTGCTCGTTTTCTGAAGCGCATGAAATCTCCCCCCCCAAAAAAAAAAAGCAGTGAAATCAACTGTCACAGAATTCAGCTTAATTTGTAGCAGGACAATGAGCTTTTTGAATGGCAGTCTTTCTAAATAGGTTGGTTGCTTGATTAGGGTTAATGGCACTTTCAACACAAGTCTTTTCTAAGAAAATACTGCAAAAGATACAGTTTTTAGTGAATTACAAACACTGACAAAACAAGAAATGACCAGCAGCTAACAACTGACATGAATGAAGACTGGAGTCACGTGACACGTCGTGTGTCCAGTTGCCAAGCCAACCACACAGTCCCAAGTCAAACGTGCACGAAATGTCCACTGCAACATTCATGTTCAAATGCTCATTGTTAACAATCTTCAACTCAGCTATCACCATTCAACAACATCTTTTTATAGCAGAATTATCACGCAACAAAAACAAAATATGTTGGTCAAATATTTTCATCATATAGCAGGAGATATTCTTAACTTCACACTTACAATTCTTTCTGGCTCATCACTTACGCTATTTGCTCCAAACTCGAACAACTGTACGCTGTGCGTCAAGCAACACCAATGCACAACAACAATTCATTTAACGGCCCTTTATCCAGGACCATCTGGGTGTGGCGGTACCAGAAAAAAGCCTTAGTTCACTCACACTCTGCATTTGTGGTTATTATACAACATTTTAATTAACTTTCTCCATTTCATATGGTTCTATAGAACCCTCCTTGCATAGTTGTCAGATCTGACAATCTTTTTTTCTGCCACCTTACTCCAAGTTTTCTTTTGGCAAACCTCTAGGTATCTAAGACTAGGTAAGCGTTCTTAGCAGATGTCACCCATATCATCTCCATACCATAACAACATCTGTATACCATAACACTGTCATCATACTCTAAACATCTGCATAAAGAAGTGAGTAAAACTTTCCATAATTTCTAAAAAGGGAGTGAAGTCACTAATACATGTACATCACTACGTCCTGTAACCATATGATAAAACACACAATCAATCACATCAAAAGGCCAAAAGCTTTGCAGACAGCCACAGTAAAGTCAATAAAACAGGAAAAAATATATTTACTTCCGGCACAGCTGCCAGGCAGAAAGCTGATGTCATCGAGTGCAACATTGTTGACTGATTTGCTGCCACCATGTGCTTCAAACGTTAGCTACAAGCAACATCCATGAAGTTCATATGCAGCAGCAGTAAACATTAGCCCCGTACAGGACTGACGGTCGACTATTCACAACTGATGTTTCTGCCAACTTCAAAGTCACATGACACACAAAGTAGGCCAAATATCAAAAATCTGGGCCAATCAAATTTAGATATTGTGCCCTAGTTTAAGAATCCGTGGTCAACTGCCAGCTGTTGAAAAAGGCCGTATTTCCAACTTTGAAGGGCTCATCACCTTGACCTTGGTCATACTGCAAACCGTCATGCATCACTCATCGACCTATACCTACACGCCAAGTTTCATTGAAATCAAAGAAACTTGTGGCCAGACGGACGGACGCACATACGTACATAAGTACAGATGGAAGAGTCGACCTAAAAATACAAGAACAGAGTAAATCGACATTACTGATCTTGACAGACAGAAATCGATCTGTCTGACTGAAGGCATGAAAGTTGAACACGAACAGCATTCAACAAGCAAAACTAATTTCTCAGTACAGTTGACTTGTGCCTGCTTCAACAATTCCAAATATATCCACATGCAAACCGAGGTAAACATAGAAGACGGCCATTAAAATGCTTGTGTGATTAATCATGGCTGTAGATTAAGCCCATCATTGAAGTTTCCAGCATCAGCAGCATTCATGCTGCTTAGTAACAGTTTCATATCAAATAAGTCAGTATTTATGTGGATGTGTTAGTCCGTCAGTATGTTTTAAGTGGTATCTCTGACACTCAGCTGCATGATTCGAAGCTTCTGTTAAAAAGTTAATGTTAATTAGAGTATTATGGCTACAATGTGTTTTCTGCCAGATCGATATCACAAAGCTCACTGAACACGTTTGCATGTCTTGGATATAGTTAATGATGCAGCCAATCAAGACTGAGGAATGAGATTTCCTGGGAACTAACATTCCTAGCTATAGCTATTTGTTTTTTAGCTTTAACTTATGAGTATCTTGCTTGCTCGTACTAGATAGGTTTCTCTGTGAATTAGTTTTTTTAGTTATTTTATTTTATACTTTATCTGTACACTTGTCTGTACCCTTTGTATGATTATGTAATAACTAAATAAATAATAACAAAAGTAACCAAAAGACATTCAAAGGATATTTATGTGACACTGTTTAATGCGAAAAATAAATATCTCAAGTGCCTTGGGTGGAAACCAGAGCTGTTATGAATATATGTGCTATAAAAGTGCAGTGTTAAATAGTTCGGTTTCAAGTTTGTGACAATGCATGGTACTGCACAGCAGATACGGTGCAGTATGCAGGTAAGAACGAAACAGAGAAGTAACAATTACCTGCTCAGTTAACAACAATCACACTGTGGTACCTTATGGTACTTTGGTAAGTGCAGCACAGAGAAGTTATGGTACCTCGGTGAGTGAAAAGTTGTCTGAACGGAGCAGAATTTCTCCCTGCAGCCAGCGCCCAGTGATACCATTGCCACCATGAGTAGCTTGTCTCTGCCACACTCTCCGCCGCACTTGGCCATCAACTGTCATGTAAACTGCAAGACTCCCAACAGGACCATTGAACATGAAGTACCAGAACGAGAGACAGTGGCTTGATGAACGCACGATGGGCATCAGCGTATAGTTGACATATGCAACACTGCCAAGTTTGTAGTCAGCAACCATAGCATGACCCTCTTCACAACACAACACAACCATTACCACTACTATGCACAATATGATAGAATACAGTACAAGATGACAATAACAAGGTGTCGCCCAAATGGGACATAACCGTACTGGCCCGCCGTGCAGTGTTACCATGGAGCTATAATTAGACTAAAAGTTGCATAACAACGTCATCGCCTGGCCTGTGTGGCTATAGCCGCCTGCAGGCCGGATGTGGAGTGTTACAGACACCGACAGACAAAGACGACAGACGCCAGCAAGCAAAACAATACTGGCCCATTAGGCGGGCTAGTAATAATGCATAACACGTGCTTCTTACTCAACTACATGGAACCAAGGAGGAGAAAAAACAAAAAAAATGATGACAACAAAAAATCCAAGGCATAGTTCAGCAGTCTGTGAAGTCTATCAAGAGTATGTAAACTATGGACAGCAACACAGCTGCTCTGGACTCACTAATGGTATGGGGCATCAAACTTCTTTTCCTTTCCCAGCCTGTAGAACATTTAATGAGCAACGAAAAGTCAGTTTTTGCACCGACCTTAACAGTGATATAATTCAGAGTTATCGTAACAACTCACATTGCTACCTATGTCTGTGAAATATGCCCATGGTATGAAC
>Ga0209363_1000723_pt1 | contig 13980 bp, 12 predicted proteins | sample WorMetexBAHAMAS3_FD_187385 | JGI IMG/M metagenome (GOLD analysis project Ga0209363, IMG submission 187385) | Marine gutless worms symbiont microbial communities from Max Planck institute for Marine Microbiology, Germany - Inanidrilus exumae... | ecosystem: Host-associated > Annelida > Digestive... | reverse complement strand
GTGGATGAGGAGGGGCTACCGGGGAAGGGGCTAGGCTCCCTAACAAAGAAAATTGTTTTTTACGTGAAAGGGGGTATTTTGGTGAATTCTGAGCGGCATTTTTGGCCATGCCTTTGCCAGAAAAATGTTGAATTTTCCACCTGAAGTGGTGATTTGGTGGACACTGAAGAGGTACTTTTGGGAAGTAGCGAATATGCTGTCAGATTTATGGGGTTGGTAAGCTTTTACTGCATCGTAATGCAAAAAATCTAGTGCTTGAAAGTTTGAAACATAACAAAATCTGGGGAGACAATTTGCATTAGCATGCCCACTCCAAATTCTCAGGGAACTCGTCCCACTGCCCCCTCATGATTTACGCCCATGATCATCACTGCTATACAATACAATTGCTTCTATGCATGCTTGGTTTCTCAGAATCAATTATATGTCCAGGTGTACGTCATGACCATGTGCAGCAACAATGCTACTCAACAGGGATCGAGAGGATCATTTAAATTATTACGCTAACGTCTATAACAGGGGGAGACAACTATCACACCGCAAGACAAATCTAAATCAAATATGACAAAAACAAGCATGCACCCTTAACTAAACACACATATAACATAAAATCAACACAACAAAACTAAAGCCAGGTTTAGTCGCCTCCTACAACATCCGGCCTGGAATGGAGTGGAACTATTCTAGTAGAATAAGAATGGATGGAAAAGCAAGAAAATAGATTAGGTGAGTAAGAAATGGAAAAGTAATAGATACTAAAAGATAAAGAGTAGGTGAGGAAGTGAAGGGATAAGCGGGAAGGGGGATTGCCCCGGGCCCACATGGGGCGACAGAATCAGCAGAAGCAGAGCAACACAACAGGGGAAAACTAGTGAAGGCGCACCATACACAATACAATATACCGACGGTCGCCCATACCCTGCTGGTGTAATGCTTGCACCGCATAGAGCATCTGCATCCAGCATGGAATAATTAGCCTCCGTAAGACATCAGGATGCGTTTTAGATGAACGGAAGAAGCTGGCAAGGTCCATTTCACCACGCTCCATTACCACATATAGAAGTGACGATTGGCGATCAAACATGCTGCACATATCAGTTTCGACAAGTATTAATCCAAATTTTAAGACAGAAGTAAGTAAGAAAGAAAGAAAATTTCTCGCCGGCGCCCTTAACGTCTAGCCACAGGGTGCCGCGGCCCTGCTAACCAAACACAAATGTTTTAAGCAATCATTTAAATTGTCCGAAGGCGATGTCCGGTTGCTGAAGCTGTTCAGGCAGACTGTTCCACAGCGTTGGCCTGGTAGTCGCGAAACAGCGGTCGCCGAACTGGTTACATGACCTTTTGACCATGCATGTTAGACTGTCAGCAGACCGCAATGGATGGTGGCCAGTGGCAGTGACCAACATACACTTATCAGCTAGGTACGCAGAGGCAGTACCGTTCATTCGTTCGTTCTTTGCGTGCATGGGTCCAGCCTACTCTGGACCCCAGCGCTGAGACCTTTTGAATCGGTCCAATGCGCCAGCCCAGGGAGAGGAAGCAGTTGATAGGTGTGTGTGGTGTGCACGCTATGTAGGGTGAAAGAGGGAAAGTAGGCTTTAGCAGCTTGTCAGGTATTTCTAAACACGCCCCCTCTAGGTGTGGCCTACTGTCTGACTAAGCCCGGGCTGGCACGTATTCAATGCCGGCCCCACCGGTCTGCCGTTCAGCGGCCGAACACCTGATTGACACTTCTGCACCGTCAGCCAGGAGACTTAGTCACATCTATCTGCTTCGGCTCTCACGTCAGCACGGCTGATACCTTGACGCTGCTAATCAAGGCATCTGCAATGGTCACAGTTTATAGACGACACTGTCGAACCCTCTTGCCTGCCCGGGGATTAACTCCCTGTTCATCATGTGCATAGGAATCATTAGAAATAATTCTTTGGTAGACGGACGCGCCCAGGCCGAGTCGAACCCCGGCCACTGAGCGCGTCACGGTCACGCTCTACTGCACATGGCGGCCGAGTGCGTTAACCACTCGGCCACAAGGGCAGGTTCAGGAGCAGTACCAGCCCACAATAATTTATTAACAGCCCCAGGTCCACATCATTAGTCATCAACTTGATCAAGCACTGTGTCAGATAAGCAGACATAAAAAACGTAGTCAGTACAAACAGGCGTGTCACAGACTTAGCACACAACAGGACGTTGACAGTGTGACGATGAAATAAGGTGCGTTACTGGTCAATGAGGCGAACTATTTGGCAGCAGTGTTGCAGGCGCTCCAGCAGACTGATCTCATTGCAGTAGCTAGCAACAGTCTGCTCATCATCCACATCAATGTTCACACACTTCACGGCACACATCTTCATGTCTGGTCCCAGCGCCTCGTACACCTTGCTGGAGCCGCCGCGACCAATCACATTCAGCAGCATGTACGGCTTGCCACTGATCAGCTGCACCTTGCAATCCTAACAAAACATAGTTCTATCTAAGTCCGAGATGTTCCTCACTGCATACCCAAGAACATCCAGTTAACACTATAACAGTTTGCAGGAATAAAAACAGCGGATGAAACTTCCTAATGACACGAATGCAGTTTAAAAAGTGCGTGTCAAAACATGACGTGCAGGTCTCACTTCAAGCAAAAAAGCTGTAACATCAATAAACAAGACATAATTTAAGAAGCAGCAAAAACAATCAATTGCTACAAGTACTTTTGATTTCTTCTTGACTGGCCTAGTTTTACTAAGTTATTCTGGGTTAGATAGCTCTGTGGATGCTTTTTCCCTTCGTGTCACGTCAACGAGGCATCAGTTGTTGTGTGCATCACTAGAAGGAGCCATTGTGGCTGCATATTATGCGAAAAGATTATAGTCGACCAGTTATGCTGCTGTTTTTCATCTTACAAGCTAACAACATGCTACAAGAGTTAGTTAGTTGTAGTTTAACGTCCCTTTTCAGCATAAATGTGGCTACATCAGAGACGAAAGGTCAGGGATGGAGAGCTATACCTACCCAGTGAAGAGGCCAGCGATACATTAACCTCAACTCTGGCTGCCTTTCTGTTCATCAGCCACCCAAGAAGGGAAAGGGATGGAGAGGTTCATTTAAATTATTATGCTAGCGCCTGCAACAAGGAGAGATAACTATCACACTGCACGCCAAAACTAAATCAACTACGTCGAAAACGAGCATGCATCCTTAACTAAAAATGCATATGACACAAAATCAACACACACAAAAACTAAAGCCAGGTTTAGTCGCCTCCTATGACATCCTGCTTGGAAATGGAGCGGGACTATTCTGGTAGAATGGGAAGTGATGGAACAGCAAGAAATCGATGAATCAAGTAAGAAAGGGAAAAGGGGAAAGTAAAACATACTAAAACATAGAGTAGAAAGTGGGGGAAGCGAGGAAGTGAAGGGATAAGGGGGTTGCTCCGGGCCCACACGAGGCTTGCTACTGAATAAGTACCTTAAATGGCACTGTGTGGTTTGGCAACACTGGATGTGACGAACAGCGTCCGACTTCCATGAGTGGCTGACCAGTGAGTGCAGACACTGCACAGTGACTGCAACTTGCAGAATGAGCACAAGACGACACAGAACTGCCACTCGCTACGGCTGTCTTCACCTGATGCTGGTCAGTGCCGGGCATTGGCACATTCAGGCTTGCACTATCAGACATACGTGATGATGATGACACTGCAGAGCACGTTGCCGAGTCTTTGACTGCACCAGCACCGTTCAGTGAGTTAGCCTCGTTCACAGTGCGTGACTCAACGACTACAGCTGGTGGCTGGCTTGCATTCAACACCTTCACGTTACTCGAAGAGTATTTTCCGTCCATCATAAACGACACTCCCGAAGTCGAACACTCGGTCAAAGTACTCGACTCGTTGTAACCTGATGTCAGATTTGCTGAACGTAGGTGACGTGATTCTCCTGACAACAGAACAAATTCGTTTGTTAAAACACTCTCCTTCTGGGACTGTGGCCCAAGAAACATCACACACTGAGTAATGTTATGACTAGAGATGGACGGTTATCTGGCCCAGTCATCCGGATCCGGCCGGTTTTCCACTAACTGGTGAAATCCGTCTCCGGCCGGATTGTATGTGGCACGGCGGGTCGGATTTTCACGAATTACAGTACCCCGTTTTGCACTAAGTCTGATAATGTCACTGCGCAATTAACAGTTGGTATCAGCCGCGAAAATCTGCCGGTGCAGCCTGTCGATTGATGTAGCCGGCAGCGTGCTCTGGCGCCAACTACAGCCGCCAATCAGGTTCCCCGCTCACCCACTGCCTGCCGCCCGCCGATTAATGTCCGCACTTTATAACTTTGATGTAAGAGACGCTGTTGCCACATGCTGTGTTGACACTTGATGCTTCACAAAAATAAGCAAATAATATCTGTCACTAATCTCTACGTGAATGACGCGACCATCAAGTGGCTGGTGCTGACGTTTTATTGGACGGCCTACCAGTTCACAGTGGTATCGATTTACTGAACTGTAGTCACACCAGTTGTACGGCCAATTTTCAGGTGAACTCGGGTTACACTGTTGTTCTTTGGACCATGGTGCAACAACTGTATGTGGATGGATGTAGTTTATGATGCCAGTGACCACCTGGTCATCATTCACCAACTCCCAATAGAAGGGACACCGGCTGTCTGACATCACAACTCAAATGTATAACAGTAGTTTCAATTCAGTAAAAATGACAGCCAGTTTGTGGCTCAAGATACAACGAAGCCAGTGGCTGGGCTGATTTTTGCCGGCTTCGGTCCGTGCGTTGAGTTCCAGTCGGTGCTTTGAGCAACCAACTAACCTAAATTCATTCACCTGGAAAAAACATTAGAATGGTGTGTTTGTGTGATTGAAAATGAAACCACCATACAGCTTGCACTAGTGACTTCATAAGAGCCAGAAATAAAATTAAACCCAACAACCAGCACTGTCATAACTACTGACGTTGTGAGTAGCTGTCATCATCATCACGATGATCGTCAACGTTAGTGTCAGTGATCTGTGACGTGATAGGAACGCGCTGTGCACGGCCACGCTTGCGACTAAGATGAACACCATTCACCAGCAGCATACAACAACAGCAAATGACTAACTCTAACAGTGTCTGCTCAGTCCACAATAACTAAGGTGACCATAATTTGGAACCACAATCCAGGACAAGTGCCAAAGGCGTGAATTCTAGGGTGTGAGCACTACAGGTGTGAACTGTCGGGGGTCTGACTCGGTGGAGCGTCGTGAGTTGCTCCAGTGTGATCTAGGGCTAAGCCCCAGCCGCCAGCAATTTTTCCTATATACAGATAAATCTGAGCTAATTTTTGGCCACCGATGCGTAAGCATATGGCTGCAGAGATGGGCAAATCGGGACAAATCCAGGACACCAAGCCAAAACGGGACAAATGGGCGTCCCGGGAGAACTGCGATTTTTTCCAGGACACGTCGTTAAAAATCGGGACTGTTCCGGAAAATCCGGGACGGATGGTTGCCTTAAACAACAACAGTCTGTTTACAGAGTTTTTTACTTCACAAACACAGACACAGATCATCCCAAAATCTATAACTGTTCCCCATACCAAGGCATCCCACTGCCCAGCTGTGTGCTGCATGTAACTGGATGCTAACAGAAAACCACAAGAACTCCACCTCACTTGCAGCAGTCAACATCTATACAAACTGATGTTAAGAAAACTATGCTGCAATTACCTTTTCTTTTTTAACAATGGCCATGACATCGACATACAACATTAATATACAGTACAGTAAAAAACAGCTGTCAATATGCAAAGGAAAATACCAATATTATTATTATACACAATCAAAAAGACAATCAGTAAAAAGTACAAGCAATAACCTTATGCTACAAAAATAGTTCTACATTAACAGCAACTACAAATATCACTGCATGTGCTAGTTCTGGTTTTTGTTAATCGGCTGAGTTACTTCAGGCTTGGCACCATCTCCTACATGGGACTCTTTGTGGTCTGTTGAACAGGTGTTTCTACTGGCTGTCACTTAAACTAACGACATCACAACACCGAAGATAATATGTTAGTAAGGCTATGTGGAAACTACAGAAATGTTGACTAAACTCCAACTTAACCGTATCAGGTTTAAGGCAATTTAACACAAGGATAATGTGAAAATCTAGCCTCATACGTTTCATCGCATGCTGTCAAAAATTACATTGACCAAAAGAAGCCAGCACTCACAAGAGTGCAAAAACCCACACAGGCACTGTTTTTGTGTCTCATGACCGTGACTTCTCAGACCCAAAATAAATCAGTTTCCAGGCGCATGGTGAAACTTTTCTATGTCAAAAGTTTGGTGATCCTAGCTGCAGCAGTTTCTGAGATATCATGCAGAAAAACAGACAGACAGATGCAAAGACAGACAAACGCTGTTGAAAACCCGACCCCCACAACTACCATTAACGTTGGTAATGTACATTCTTTTCAAATTAAATATAAATACAACTCTGCACTCTGACAATCGCCTCAGTGCCAGTGTATTTACTACTTACTAGCGTCTCTCAGTGAGCAAATTCAACAGTAACAAATGACATGTTTTATCAGCACTTTTTTATTTGCAACAGCTTAACTGACTGTAACATGCTGCTATAATTTATACCTACAACATTATGCTGGGATGCAAAAACAAATCCCTAACTAGAAAACATAGGCAGTCGTGACGACACGCAGACCAACGCCGGCAACGGCCGCAGGTAGTACAGCGACGTACTGGTATGTGGTCACTAACAACCATGCGACCGTGACGGTTTTCATAACCTAGTGACCTTGACCTTTTGACCTCTGGGTCAATGCATGCTGAGCGACTGCTCTATACAATGCTCTATACTGCGACTATACAAAAGTATGTGTACCAAGTTTGGTGTTGATAGCTCAAGCCGTTTTCCTGTTACAGCGCGAACAAACAGACAGACATACAGACAGACGCGACTGAACGCCCTACCCACGCCGGCGGCTTTGCCAGCATGGGTGACAACACTTAAACCAGCCTGACTTTACCATTAACTGCTCTTTATATGCAGCTGTACATTCACAGTGCAGAATGTGACTGTATACAGCAGTAACCTGCACTGAGAGGCAGAAGAAACGCTGCTAACACAACTGATGGCGGACATGGAGGAGCAGCTTTCTTGGTCTGCATCAGAACGGTCTTCATGCGTGGGTCGACTGTTCACTGTATGAAAGTAGTATTGTGGATGAGTGGAACTGACAGACAATCCTTCATCGACACGGCTACACAACAACAAGGAATTGCACAAAATGCAAAGAACAGCAAATAACAACAAATATGCATTCTATAAATCGAAAGTAATAGCCCGTGAAACAAACTCCTGAATTTGAGCAAACCTGGTTTTATCTGTTAAAGTTTTTACTGTTATCTTTGCTGTTTCTTGTAGTCATAGGGCAGCTGATTGAGACTTGGGGCAGTGGGTGCCCTCTTAGATCCTTCGAGCAATTCTAGATTTATTTGTGCCCCATGTGACAAATATGGGACTATCGTTTCTTTGAACTATGTGTTTATTAAAGGCTTAACATGTCTGATTTATGATTCTTCATCAATCAATCAACCGTTTATTATGTATTGCAGCATAAATGCTGGATTCGATACAACACTATTAGTAAAATTGGTTAAAATAGCAATGACAAAATGACAGTTCATTAATAGAGACATGGAAAGTGTAGACAGCACAGACATACAATCATCATACAATCCTGCACTCTATGGAACAAAATCCAGTTATCTGCAACTACGTAAACCTGTCCAGTGAATACAGTATAAATAAACTGCAAAATTTGTTTGTTCGTGTCCGAATTGTGTAAAAGGGTTTAGCATGTCTTAGGCTGCTAACAGTGTCATTGTCATGGCGATCCGGAAGTAGACAATGAAGTAGTGAGCCAGCAGGTAAAACATGTCTCTTAAAAAACTCTCACAGAGCACTTCTCGTCTGTCTTTCAGTGTGTCGATTCCAGCAATGATCAACAGAATCTGATAGTCGCATGCAATAGGGTCAAATTCCCAACCTCCAAACGGGGGAAGTAAATAGGCATTTTCAAGCAAAACCAGCCAAAAATTACATGTGCCATAATATTGAAGTGGCACATCGAATCTCCACAAAATTTATTGACCTACTATCACGGAACAGTTTTCGTAGGTGGTCCAATGTTAATCAATATGTGCTCCGAGAGTTAGAGATATCACGAACAAATTTGTTGTGTAGCTGACAGACAATACACAACAACTAAAAAGTGCTTCTAAGTCAGATGAAATCCACCATGGCTGCAGTCACTATCATAAATTTTCATCACAAAAGCCTTATCCAGAGAAAAATTGAAGATATCAAGTTGAAATTTTGCAAGCCAATCAACCCTGCTATTCCAAGTGCTCCTGTGTGTTGAAATACTTCGGCAGCTGCGATTTTTAATTTTTAGCGAACGTGAACTCACGTTCATCCGTCTGTCGTCTGTAACGTTCGTGCACCCTACTCAGCCGGTTGAAATTTGTGGCAATTTTTCTTCGCCGTTTGGTACCTTGGCCATCCGTTGACATCCATGAAAAATTTTACAGAGATCGTCCCAGGGGAACCCCTCCGTTGGGGTGTTTAAACGCAAGAGGGGTAGCCAAATATAGCAATTTTTACCTTTCTGAAGCCATATCTCAGAAATGGTGCAAAATAGGAGGTAAGATAGAATTAATCACTAATAGGAAGTCGTATATCAGCTTTCGACTGGTACAGAAATCAGTGACCTTGAATGACCTTGAACGGCAAAATGGCCCTTATTTTGCATTATTTCACGTAAATTGAAAGATTCCTGGGCGCATTGCATAATAGTGGTTGAAGATAAACGTAAACATTCTGTGACAGAAATGTAGCCCAAAGCATCTACTTTTTAACGAAATATAACTTACGATGATATAATATACATGATATCAACAGTTCAGAATCATACAAATGTCACTCGAATTTCCATCAGTATTCTATTACTTACTGGTGTTTGTTCTGGATGTTGGCACTCGCCAGGCGGCGATGCTGTCGTAATGAATTCTTTATTGTAGCACGTAATTTTGCACAATTTCATACTTTTATTAATTAGTTGAATGATTTATTAGTCCTAATAATTATATAAAGAAATTAATCTATGCAAAATACTAAAGCAAACTAAATTGTGCATGTTAGATAGCAACGTTAATCTTCGACCACTATATCCTATTTCATAAGGCCATGACTATGAATAACTTGTCTAAGTTGTCTAGTTGTAAACATCTGCAGAGGGACCGCGAGATGCCCACGAGATGACATGAGCCAAAAATTCATAAACAAGGGGCATGCAATCGTGGCATCACTGCAGAAAATATGGAAAAGTCACAGCATAACGATTCCAACAAAGTACAACTAAGTGCCAGTGTGGCCTGTAGCAATGTACAACTGTGAAAGCTGGACACTCAGAAAGAAGAAACACGTCTTGACACCTTTGAGATAAACAGGCTGAGAAAGATGCTGCAGGTTTCGTGGACAGCAAAAAAACAAATAAGTGGGTTATTAACAAAGATGGGGTAACTGTTAGACAATGTCAAAGCAAGGAAGCTAGCATACTATGGTCACACCATGAGGAAATAAGGGAGTTGCCTGGAAATAAGAGATAATACAAGGCACAATGCCAGGTGCACGCAGGTGAGGAAGACCACACATGGCCTGGATGGACAACATCAATACGTGGACAAAACTATCTGCAAAAGAGTCAATCACAATGACAAAAAAGAGAGATAAATGGAAAAAGTATGTCCATGGTGTGGCCAACCCTCGGATCAATGACAGCTGAAGAACACAACAGTGCCTCATCCATGAGAGCTAGCGAAAAAAGTTCAATTATCGCTAATGGGAAGTCGACAATGCACTTTCCATCAAGCCATGGATAAACCATGTACGATACTCCTAAGTCCTCTCAAAGGGTAGCTCAAAACGGGAATTTTGACATTTGATGTTGCCTTACAGTTCTTTGTTGCAGATAATCATAGACACGTCAAATTTGACATGTGGGTTGAACATAGCAAGACCCAGACAACAGATGACAAACCATCCCTAAAATGGGTATGGTCACGTCACGTGACCCATTTTAAATTTTTAGTCCCCCTAAGATACGTCTAGAAAGGCTTAAGCTAGACTTCAAATTCGGTGTGCATGTTGACCATAGCAAGTCCCAGCCTACGGACGACAAATTGTCACAGAAAGGGGCGTGGTCACAGTCACGTGACCTCTTTAACGTTAGGAAAATAAGCGACAGTGGCTCAAAAACGGTACTAGATAGCCTTATAGTTTCTATTAAATTCGAATAAGAAGTCATATGCGCTCTATCAAATGGTTATTTCGCCGATGACCTCGGGTGACCCCTAACCACCTTAAACCACCTCAATTTCTATATTTAGCATTGCCTTATGCATCTTCACAATTGGTGATCGCAAAGATTTCAAATTTGATGTACAGTTGAATGTGCAAATCACAGCCTATGGATGACAAACCGTCCCTGATAGGGGAGTCGTCAGGTCATATGACCCCTTAAAAATGTTGGGTCTCCAATCATATCACTGGAACGGCTAAACCTGAAGTCGTCAAATTTTATACAGAGGTAGACTATATAAATTCTAGCAACAGGATGACATATCACCCAAAAAAGGGGTGTGGCTATTATCACGTGACTGTTTTAAAATTTTGCCATTTGCCATGATGCAGCGCGTCACGCGGGTTTGTCAGCGACAGCTAAGATACTTGTCAGATAATGGAGCCAATGGGTCAAAATCACACACGACGTTATGTTTTGTCATGATCACCAGGTGGTGGCATTAGCTGGATGTGAGACAACATTATGCTTAGTCAAGTTTGCTAGACGGCAGCACCATGGGTGAAATTCCTGTCTACAATTGCAGGCTTATCACAGAAAGTAAGACTGGTCAAACAGAAATGGAAAGTAGTGGCAAAAATACAAGTAGTCATAGTTATGCACAGTGAGAGTGATTAGCACAGAGGTGCTCACCTTAACAGATCGCCAGCTGGTAGTGCAGTTGCTGATGTGCTACGACCGATATCTGGCAGTGATCGACTATCAATCTCCGCTAAGCCATTCTTCACAACTGAAGCATTCTCAACTTCTGGAGGCAGCAGTGCAGGGCATCTATCCACTAAAATTCACAAATAAATGAACGCTGAAAATTGCTCAATGCACTTACGGCCAAGTTAATTACAGTTCAATCTTCATTTGAACATATTAAATAATATACTGACACATCCATCCGATACATGAGGCTGGCTGCATGCAGAAGAAAGATTGTTGTTCCGACAGTCTGTAGCACTGCTCGATGCTTTAAAGTCCATCTTGACTTCACTTGATTTTTTAACGTCGGCCAATGATTATTATTATTATTATGAAGCAGCACGTGTAAGACCACAGAAGACAATCCAAAACTAAGTTACACTATCACCTTGCAGTGAGTTTTAAATATTATTAAATTGAAGCATGAATGCACTCTATATACACAAGCCCAGATGTTACAATCAACAACTAGATGGCTGTATTGTGTTGAATGAACACAATACAGTACTCGGCTCGAAGCGCTTGGCTATCTGTGCGACTGTCTATGTGGGCATCCAAAAATAACAAGTGGTGAAAGTAATATGACATTAGGCGCATCGCCACTGTAGACAGATGGTTCAATGTAATTCGACAGGTGATGGCAATGCGTCCCTTGCCAGGACCAGCAACAATTAACAATATACTACGAGTGTGCCACAATTTTCATCCAAATCGCTTCACTTCCGGCGGAGTTATAGCTGAACGCGTGAACACCGTCAAAACGCGCCATAAACACCATGCAGCATTTGCAAGTGATTTCAGAATATGGGCACACAGTTCAGATCCAGAACTGTCACCTGTGCCGAAGACATCGTACATGTAGAGGCCAGTGCCTACGCCCATTACAAAACTGAGTTCATAATTTCTACTATAACTAAGTGTCAATGGTAATCTATGCAGTGCACCCAATCATCTATGCACCTACGCCCATCAAACCCAGTTATCAGAGTTTGTTTTGACTAAATAACGATGAATACTTGCGCAGATGGTATTTATATGGTCATAAACTACCAAAAGTAGACTTTGAAACCGAGGTAAGCCTAACAATTGTTTTACGACGACATCGTACACGAATTTGGTGAAATAATGCAAAATAAGGCCCATTACCATATTCGGTAAAATAACGCTAAATAAGAACCACTTCGCAATTCAAGGTCATTCAAGGTCACCAATATTGGTACCAATCGAAAGCTCATTACGACTTCTTATCAAAACGATAGCTAGACAAGTACTGCGCATTAAGTCTTGCATTTATGAATCTGCTAGGAATTTATACCGTAGGCGTCGCGCGGTCTCTCTGCAGATGTTTACTACTAGACATAGTAATCGTAAATTGTCCATAGTTATGGCTTTGTCAACCACTTTTATGCAATACGCCCTTGAAATTACAGAATTCGGTAAAAATAATACAAAAATGGCCATTTCGCCGTTCAAGGTCACCAATTTTGGTATCAATCAAAAGCCCATATACGACTTCCTATTAGTGATTAATACTAACTTACCTCCTATCTTGCACCGTTTCGGAGTTATAGCATTCCAAATGTCAAAAATTGCTATATTTCGCTGCCCCTCGTGCGTTTAAATCCCCCGATCTCCGTAAAATTTTCAGTGAATGTGAATGGTACCAAACGGCAAAGAAAAATTGCGGAAAATTTCAAACGGCTGAGTAGGTTGCACGAACATTACAGAGAGACGACAGACAGACAGACAGACGGAACGGCAATAGCATATCAGCTGTTTTCGATCGACGTTTGTTTACACGTCTGTTTACGAGTGGTGCCTCGTTTTCGCTACCTGATGAATATTCAGCGGGAAAGGAGAGTAGGTCTGTAATACATCGCACATACCTTAATTATTACAAACAAGTTACCATAACCTAACCTCGAACGTAACACTAAAATCAGTCATACGACTGACCATAACCGTAACGTTGCCTCATAACTACACACTAGCCCAGTCAATTGCACGTCACGGCGAATTTCTACAATCCATTCTTTCCTTTTGGATTTCAGCTTCGGAAATAAGTGAAACGTCAGGTCTGTCCCGCTGGTTTTATTTCTGTAACAATTGTTTGCGCAGCCAGGAACACAACAATGCGGCATAATTAGCTGTTTTCGATCGACGTTTGTTTAGGCCTACACGTTTGTTTACGAGTGGTGCCTCATTTTCGCTACCTCATGAATATTCAGCGAGGAAGAAGAATAGTGAACGTGTTAGCAGTAAGGATGTAAAGTTGCAAGCCATAGAGTCGTGAGTTCACGTTCGCTAAAAACTCATCTCAGTGAGCTGTGCTCAACACTTAACTACATACTTCCTTAACCTAATGGAGGATGATTGTAGACTTAAGCAACTAATTGGCACATATGATGAAATGATGTAAATCTTTAGTCGTTACAAATTATCGGTAATCAAAGTTATTTTCTGCACAGTTACTGTTTTTAATTTGTAAACAAAATAGGCCTAATAGCGCCTATTTGCTATATGCATATAGTTAATGGCACCACCTGGTGATTACAAATATATCACATAATGCGTAATTTACGCATCAGATAATTAAAAGCAAAACGTTTGGGGGTAGGAACGTTCTTCTGCGGAGTGTGGAGGGCAGGGGAATGAGTTTAATTCCAACGATAAAAATGGAAACTCGACATCCCATAGAGATTTATTTTGGCCGTGAGTATGCGGAAATCTGTTATCATTGCGCAGTTCTGGCGGCCTGAAGTCACCAGAATTGGAACATTTTCGAGACATTTTTGCGTTTTTTTTTAATTTTCAAAATTCTGTTCGGAAAGTTGGCATGCTTTAAGCA
>Ga0209363_1000721_pt1 | contig 13987 bp, 8 predicted proteins | sample WorMetexBAHAMAS3_FD_187385 | JGI IMG/M metagenome (GOLD analysis project Ga0209363, IMG submission 187385) | Marine gutless worms symbiont microbial communities from Max Planck institute for Marine Microbiology, Germany - Inanidrilus exumae... | ecosystem: Host-associated > Annelida > Digestive... | reverse complement strand
CTAGACTATCGTCAGTATAAAAATTTTCAATATAATTGTTACTTGGATTAGCAGAAATTACTTCTGGTATGTTACTATAATTCTCTGCAGTAAAAACAGAAGTGAAATATTGATTGAACAGTTCACATGTCTTTTGGATGTCCAAAATAGTTTCACCACATTCATCTTTTAATGGACCAACCGAGTCTTTAGTTTTGCATTTTGAGCGAACATATGCATACAGGGTGGCTCAGAATAAAATACCCCACCAGACAATATCTCAGAGAAGTGTCAGGATTAAGCAGCTTCAAGAATTTTTAAAATCAGACCACTGGTTGCGGAGATATTGCATATTGGCTGGTGGGGTATTTTATTCTGAGCCACCCTGTAGAATGTTTTTGGTTTGGATTTTATTTTTCAGCTTGCTGGCTGATCTTGAAGAATCCGTAACTTCGTAATTACTGCCTTAACATTAACCCTAAGTAACCATATCCTTAGCATTACTAACCCTACTGAGTCTAATCATCAAAGGTGGCATTGTTAGGGATTCGTCAACATTACCAGTTATTTATTGACAGTGATATGAACATGCAGGTTAGAACGTAGAAGATGCGCCGTCGACCAGGCAGACGAGATCGACGTTGTCTTCGTCAAGGTTGTGTAGTTCCAGGCATTCGCCGTTATCTGCTTTGCCTTCGCAATGATACCAGCGATACAGACTCGGATAGCATTCCACTGAGTAGTCTGTTTGATGATGCTGATAATGCAGAAGCAGTTGATTACTCCACAACGTTGCTGCCACAGAGCATCAACCCAGCCGTCTGCACTGGTTTAATGCAGGTCAAGCATTGCTGTTTACTGCTTTTGTCTCTCAGTTTGTAATTTATTTCCTTACAGTGTCTATTGTCTAACAGCGTCTTATTGTTTTTGTTGCTTACTCAGATAAGGTAAGGCATGAATTAGTACTACTGTTGAAAGTACTATTTGATATGAGATCTTGTAGAAATTAGGACATCTGCCTGCAGGCAGCAGACGGGAAAATTAGAAATGTTACAGCAGTTTTTAAAAAGGCAATAAAAGTGATCCGTCCAATTATGTGCCAATCTTTTTAACTAGTACAATCTGTAAAATAATGGAATCGATTATCAGAAATAATATTATGGACTTCTATTTTCAAAATAATTATTTTAGCAAACAACAGTTCGGTTTTATTAAAGGCAGGTCTACAGTACTGCAGTTACTATGCATTATGGATGAATGGACAGCAGGGCTAGACTCTGGAATACTGACTGATTGATGACTGATGACCATACCACATCACAGGCTATTAGGTAAATTAAAGTCATAATATAAACTGGAAATTAACATCATTATAAAGGATTTTTTTGTACTAGAAATAACGTATAGATAGACCTGAGAGTCACTAGGGTTTGTGATGACTTGACTTGGAAACAAAATGACTCGAAAGTTGACTTGACTTCAGAAATTTGTGACTCGAAGTCGTGACTTCATGTCACCGGCTTCACTGCTGGTTTCACATTTTTTGCTACTGTCATCTTTTCTGTTGTCATTTCATTTATGTACAGCATTTAGTTTTTGTTTGGCCTACTTTCTTACTGTCCTAATAAAATCAGTCAATCAGTCATACCACTTTTATCTGTGAGTGTAGTACTTTTTCTTTTATGCACTGACCCTTGGAACCATATCAGTAGTTAAAACTTTGAACTTCTAAAAATCCAAGATGGCAGACGGCTGCCATTTGCAAATGTTAAATTGCAATATCTCAGTTTCGACGGATTGCCAGTAAATATGGCATGAGGAAGACATTGGCCCAATGAATTTTATGATGTCAGTCCTTACACTATGCTTGTGTAATAAAACTGCAAAAATTATGGAAACAAAAACTGACTTCAGTTTCTCTTCCTTGTAAAAGTCACTGCTTTAAAGCAGCAAATACCAAAATCTTATCCACAAATTCAACGCACAGAAGCTAGCCGTCGATTTTTGTTTTTAGTTTTTCCTTATTTTTTTTAGTTTCTGTGCCGTGCACTAGATTACAACAAAGAGAAACTGAAGCCAGTTTTTTGTTGTTTTTTACGATTAACAAACGAATTGAGATATTGCCAGTAACTGGAATTACAGCAAGTCTGTGTAATTAATTAATCGATCTACTTACTAATTGAATATTTAAGACATGATGTCAAAGTCATAACTTGGGGCCAGATTTTTGACGGCGCGACTTAGCACAAAAAATCGGCGGCAGTTTGGAACCAAAACGACCTGACTTGGAAGACCCCAGATCTAATGAGATGACTTAACAGCGGTGACTTTCAGATCTACGTATAATGGTCAATGGTAAGTTTTCATCGTGCTCTCATGTGTTAAATGGTATTACACAATAAAGCATTCTAGGTCCATTATTATTTTTTATATACATACATGACTAACCCAAACAATGTACTTCACAACCTCACAGGATCCTAGCATAAAAGTGTATTTTTAACACTGATGATGCAAAGGTTTATAAAGTCGTTATTAAAAAAGATCAGTTCGACTTACAGGCCATAGTGAAATAGGAAAGAAAACAATTGTTGTTTTGAGGATTAGATGATACAAAAGTATAGATGGCTCATAGGTGCATTGTGTTTGAATGCAGTTCTAAGTCGTCTTTGGACCTGTTTCCAACAAACGATGAACGTTGCAATGATTGGATGCGTTTTATCGGATGGACTTGTTTCCAAACTAGGAGGATAGAATATATAAAAGTCAGCTTTGACATCACTAGTAAAAAGACTAACTAATGAATAATTGGGCAACTTACAAAACAGAAAAGTCGAAGAGTTCGATCAAAAGTAATCGCTTACTAATTATAGTAGTGCCCTTGTTCAGTAGTCTCCTTTACACTATTTCAAACCCGTCTTTAAAGCACGTCTGGATAAGTTTTGTTTGCACCAAGATGTTAGATATGAATTGATAGCTGACCTGACTAGAATCGGTAATAGATTATAGATCAGTTCATGATGTGCTTGTATAATAATGTTATGTATAATTTTCTGATATTTTTTGCGTACATAGTGGTCTTAAACACCTGCATCCGTTGTGCACTTTTGAGTTGAGTATACTGTTGCTGGTGATACCGGTTCTCTTCTAGTAATTAGTATATCTGTTTTTCATTCTTTGCATTACCGTTTGTCTGTTGTATTCAGATGTATTCAGCAGCCAATTCTGGTGCAGACACAAGGCAGCTGATTGCACAGAGAATGTCAGTTGTTCGTAGTGCAATGCCACTTTTCACCCATCATCACCTTCAGTTGCCACTGTTCACGGGACAGCGACGCTGGCATACAATGTTTGGTCAGTTGAGCCAGCTGACGTCCAGTGTCTGTGGCCATGTTGGCCCTGCAGCACTCAACACCGATGAAGACATACTTGCTGACAGCAACTTTGCTTCATTGTTTGATGCATCACCCGACGATGATTTCCACCATGCTGTCGATCCAGTGAACAGTTGCGGTGCTTGTGACTTGCAAGCTACACCTCATGAATTGTCTGAAAACACCACGATGGACTTGGGTGAAAGCAACTTTCCTGTTTTAGACGAAAATGCTGACAGTCTGCAGTCAGCTGTAGAACAGTTTATGCTGAATGCAAATATTCAACAGCTGGGTCGAAACACAAACTCTGCGTCACCTTCACTGTCTGTGACAAGTACAGCATGCAGTCGCGATCAGGCTGTAAATCATGTTGCACATTATGGCTGCCGCAATCATGAACATGTCGGCCAGTGTCTTGGTTCACTCCAAGTTTCATATGGCAGCCAATCACGAACATTGCTTGGAAGACGTCATTCCGACCCTGGCAGTATTCACTCAAGTACGACTGGTACATCATCAACTAATTCCAACTCTGACAACTGGTATTATTATGATCACCGTCTTGGTCCTGGCGGCTCACTCGCAGCACAGTATGGCAGATTACGGACACGACGGTCCCTGTCTGTGGTCATGTTTCCACCGGCCTATGATGATGTTGTTCACAGTGCACAAGTACCTACCGGTATTGATCAGCACACAACTGGCCCTGCATCTGAGCATTCCCTGACAGTGTCAGAGTCAGCCTGTGAGAACTTGACAGAACTGCCTCCACCATATCAGGAATCTGAGCAGCCACCATCTTATTCTGATGTCAGCGATGCAGACATCAATGAGCAGTTAGGAAATGCACGCGGACCATCACTATCAACAATGAACCCCGACTGTTCACAGCCGAGTGGTGCAGAGAACTGGCACATGGTTGATAACTGTGTGCCGATGACAAGGAGTTCACACGGTCATGGAATGTTCACTGGACGACCTGCTGTGCGCTGGAACAGGAACACACGTGTTGAACGGTGGACATCATCGTTTAACTGGGTTATGTCGTGACCTCATCACTGCATTAAATTGCATCTTTTGCACACTTGCTGTTAGCACTTTAACTTATTCTTTTGTTGAACTAACAGACAGGATACAATGCCAATATGCTTGTATAATTATGTACCTACAGAACTCTACACTAAGTGACACAGCAGCATTGCCAAGCCCACTTGCAGTTCTGTTTCATTTGAAGAGAACTGGGTGTAACATGTATAATGTAAGTCAGGTTGATGTCGATTATATTTTACAGTCTGAACTGGCAGACATAGTGAAACAATTTTTTGAATTGACTTTGACTCTAAGCTGCTTAGTTGTCCAAGTGTTTCCACAGCATTGTGATTACAGATTTAAGCTGCACAGCATGAGCTGAGCTATCACTGTCATAATGCATTACTGGTTCATTTCTATCACTGATGGTATAGGGCCCATCAGATATATAGAATATCTCTGTTATTTCAGTTTCAGGTGACAAGGGATTTGTAATCAACACTCTAGCCACCTTACTGATGGAAAACAGCGCCATGCACAAATAATTATCAGTCTGGCAAATGGAAAATAGCCATTTAAAACAAAATGTAAAAAATCTTGTTGTAAAAAATCTTGTTGTCCTGCATTTTGACGAGCACATCACAGGCCACTGCAGTACTACGGTTCGAAATGTGAAAACTAACTTACAAAACAACTTGCATAAATACTACCTCGACAACTCAGCCCACTTTGTCCTTATATTTGCGGGAAACCTATAGAATTTGCAACATTTTCGCGAACTGTTGTGATTACACCCGTAAACAAAACAGAACTCCATTTTCCGGCTCACTGGAAGTTTAACGGGATCTGGGATAAGGATTCTTTTTTTACTGACGGCCCTATACCCTCTATAGCGGTGGCCAAAGCATCTCGAGATCATAAATCCAAACATTTGTTTATACTTTTTATGAAACAAGGCGAGGTACTGGCATTGGATAGCTGAGGTAAAAGCAGCATAGTGCCTTCCCAAGTCATAGTGCCTTCCCTCAGAAGTCAGTTTGTGGTTGAAGTCCAGTGAATTCCACTTGCTGGCGTTACGCATTTGACATCAGTCACACCTCCGGCTTAAGGGGTCATCTGGCTTCCCTGGAAAATGGTTATTAAACTATTTTTCTGTATTATAAAATATGTCTGACAACAGTAACAATGACAACAGTCATTTTATAGATGGTGGAGGCAGGAATGACTACAGGCTGCTTTGCTTCTCGAATGTACATTTCAATCACTATACATTAATAATACGTTTTATCAGAATCTAACAGTACAATACATGTAGTTGGTGACCCTTTTGGCATCTTGGAACACTTTCTTCTTATGACGGGACAGAAATACTAACTATGTGAAGAGCCGTCTGCTGCACATTGAGAAATAGCACAAACAATTGAATGTAATGGAGTCACGAAATGATGAGTGTTTTACGAGCAGCATTTACTTTTGCTTTCTCTTCACTGCTTTGGCCAGGTTGATTTTCTTGCTGGAAAGCTTGGTTGGCAGCGAGCTGGCTTCATTGGAACCAAGTATAACCACAGTCTCTTCCTCACTGTCACTGTCAACCATCACAGTCGACTGTGCAGTCGCCTTGACAACGGCCACGTTGCCTTCACCACCAGCACCAACTGCAGACGCTTCAATCAACTCAATGTCTTCATCCAACTCGCTGTCAATTATAGTCCACGAACTGGCACCGCCCTCACCAATCACGGCCACGCCTGAAATCATACTCAGCAACTTAACAACAATGTCTGTAGTTTGTTCCCTTCAGTTCAGTGCTTTTACACTGTTGAAAGGGCATAAAACCTGCTTCAATTACTGCACAAGTTATTTTTTAGGGATCCAACCCAGCTAGGAGTAGTAACACTGGAAAAGAAAGTTGATTAAACAAAAACTGAAATCAGAAGTATTTGTAGGCCGTGTCTAGTTATATATGTCTAGTAACTGACAGAATGAGCTGCAAACCATACAAAATTAAACCTCGTTCGCCAAAGCATCAACGGTAAATGTAAAAAGGGAGCACAGTGATGTACCAGGCTCAATGACAGCTGCATCAGTTACGGAGATGAGACGAACAGAAGATGAAGACGTCGAATCGTCATCACTGGCAGAAACATTAAGCACTGTCGTTGCTATTTTCTGAGCTGCTTCCATGTCGACAGTCTGAGCGTGTGACATTTCAACGTTGGCTGCTGCTGTGAAAGCACCAGTTGACGTTACCGCGCCCACCTGGCCACTGACACGCGCGGCTGCATCGCTCTCAAGTGCTCTGTGTATGAGCTCAGTCAATTCAGCCACCTTCACGGCCGCTATGTTGGTACATCGTGTCACCTTAAACACATGAGTACACAACAAATCAGAACACACTGTCTGCATCATAACATCACGAGCGATGCTGAACACGTGATGCAGTAGTAATAAACACTCCAGCACATATGCAGTTATGATAATAAGTAGAAAAAGAATTTTGATGAAAGGCTGCTTCGCAGGGGGGGGCGTATTTTTCACGGGGGACAATGTCATGTGACATGACCATTGACCAGTTGACAGCATGGCAGTTTGCTGCACCACTGGCGCATTGATGAATTTTAATTTTTTTGGCAGCACACAACGGTTGGTTGATTAGGATTTAATGGCGCTTTCAACACAATCTAGGTCATATCACGACTCTAGAGCAATAATAGTGTTATATTTTAATAAACGTAAGTTTTGAATAGGATATTTCTAAAAAAGAAAGTAGTATCCAAGACATCTAAGTGTGTATGCAAATTGTACATGGATAGAGTGATTGGTGATTGGAGAATTATAAAGTAACGTTGTTGGGCAGCATACAACGCAACAGTGACTCACAATGCTTTTCAATGGGCCAGACAACCCCCCAAAATTGACTCTTCCCGTGGGGGATCTCGACCCTATCTAACGCATGGTTCCTTGAGTCACCCACCCAAACGGCATCTACAACAATTTAATGGTTTTCAAAAATGGCGGGCTTCCACCATCCATTGAGAATTGTAAAAACTTTAAATCTCTAATGATCTCTAGGATTAAGAGGGCCAGCAGGCATCACTGTGCCAAATTTCGTGCCGATCGGTCCGACCGTTGCTGAGGAAATGGCGATTTTTCAAAATGGCGGTCATCTGCCACATTCGATATTCATAACTTTGAAATTCTAAGTGCAGATACGATTCATATGGTCATTGATGAGCTTCACCATGCCTAATTTCGTGCCATTTAGTCAAACCGTTGCCGAGATATGGCCATTTTTCAAAATGGCCGCCGTCCTCTATCTTGGCATTTTAAAAATTCTTAATCTTAACTGCAGATACGGTTCATAGGGTCAGTGTGTGTCAGTGTCATTGTGACAAACTTACCGGTAATGCCAATTAGACAAACTGTTGCGGAGATATGGTGATTTTTCAAGATGGCGGCCGTCCACCATGTTGGATTTGTTATACTGGTGTTTCAACCATCTATAAAGGGTATTTGGTCTTTTGTCACTGTGGAAAATTTGCTTGGAATCGGTGTGGTAGTTTCAATAATATGCAAGTTTAAATATTCTGCATGTTAGGCTCAAAGATTACTATTTACGTCCCAAAAATTGGGATTTTTGGGGATTTCACCACCAATATGTGGAGCAGTATCAACACAACCCACAAAAGACAAACTGTCAGTGTACAGATCGTTATAATACGTCTACAGATGCAGGCTAGGGACTACGTGCTTTTCAATGTGCCGGACCAACCCATAGAATTGCCCCTCTTCTTGGCGGATCTCGAGTTTTCTGGAACCCACCTAACATCTAATATATGGTTCCTTGGGCCCACCGGCCACCGCCCACTCGTAAGTCACCCAAACAGCATCTAGATCAGCTCAGCCGTTTGCAGGGCTCACGAACGTGACCAACAGAAAGAAACACAGATAGACAGATTAATCACACTACTCCGTCTGCAGTCTTATGCAATGCGGCCTGACAATACTAATAATAACCTAACTTATAACACACAGCGTCGACCAATCTTGAATCAGAGACAACGTTCATTTTTGCTGCATTATAGTTCTCAATAATTATCACACACCACACATACAAACAGTATTTAACTGTCTTCTTTTTCTTGGAGTTACTTCAGCCAGATGCCCAAAAGTTGAACTATCAAGGATAATTGCTATGGAGCAGGTTTTTTATAGGTTGGGTGCCCTTATTGTTTGCCCAAGCAATAATGTCAAAGCACTGATGGGACAATTACTCAATGAGCTCATCTTTCCATGACGCACCGACTAACGAAGGAAGGGATGTGGAACTTGTACCTTCCTGAATAAATCTAGCATGAATCATCAAATTCTGAATTACCAAAGTTGGAAAATGTGCTAGATTCTATAACATCAGACATTTAGGCACCAGGTGAACAACATAACAGCATGGTGCACATTCAGTGTTGATTACTTATAAATCTACAAAAATCTTACACAAATCTACAAATCTTACAATCCTTGCTAGTAATCCACAAAGGTTCTCGTCAGGTACAAGTGAAGAATACCAAGGAGGAATTGGCTGATGCAAGTTCACCCGGAAAACAGCAGCTAAAATGTAAGAGGAGGAGAAACTACTTCAGTTGGTCAGCATCATCACCATCATAGCAACGGCAGTGTCAATAACGTTTGGCCTAACTGCGACTAATCATGGTAGTACGAGCTGTTGTAAAAGCCAATAGCCAAAGTGATGGGAAAGGACAAATTTCGACCACCAGGGGCTCTGAAACCTCTGAACGGATTTCGACGAAAAGCTAGCTTTTACATTCATGACAGACAGCTGACTGAAATAAATGTGATGGGTAGCTTCTGTGCTCAGAATTTGCGGATAAAATTTTGATATTTGCCGTTTTAAGCAGCGGCTTTTACAAAGAAGAGAAACTGAGGTCGGTTTTTGTTTTTAAAATGGCATACAAAAGGCAGGAAATCAGTGACATCCTTAACATTTGACGTCATTTTCTGGATATTTACTTTCAGTAGCACATATGTGTGAGTGGCAATTTTTGTGTGTGCAAAATTAGGAAAAAAATTAGGGTTTAGGATTATGGTTAGTGTCAGGGTTAGGGTTACTTGTTGATATTCACTGCAGTGGCATATTGGCAACTATCGGATTCCTTAATTCGCCACACCCTAAAACGTGTATTCAGGGGGCAAGGCACTTCCCCTGTTGTAATGTTGAAAGGCTGTAGAAATTGACAAAGAAATCAACTGCAGTCATATTCAGAGATGTTTTGGCTTGGACGGCATGTCTCATCTGACATCCACACATGCTCATGCTTGCTGAATATCTGAATTTACACTAATGGTAAAATACTTGTACTGTACTGATATGTTACTGAAAGTGTAGCCTCACAGACAATATATGAACTGAATATATACCTCACAGTGTCTAAGAATTATGGACGAGAAACAACACAGCACAAAATTCATACATGCCAGATAAACGCATAGGGAACAACAAATGGGAGCACCTGCTCAAGGGTGAGCAGTACACAGCCAGATGTCTCAAGCATGCAGATCTCTCGATGCTTGTTCATAGATACAATCATTGCACCATCAGCAACCAGCTGTTCTCGCTGAGTGGGGTCGACAAGCATGAACTGACCACTGTTGAAGAATGCAAATTTGACACTAAGAGGAATGTGAACGACGCTCAGAGGCAGCGGGTCTCTGAACACACCAACATGACACACACTGACTTTTCCATTCCAACAATGGCAGCCAAGAGCATTTATGTATGTCTTTAATCACTAATAGTTTAGTTAACAATGCTGCATTCATCGTCCAGTTCAGACATAAACAGTAAAATAAGTTCTTGAATCTGTTGGATGTTTCTCTTTTACAACTCGCCATATTAGCATGAAAGAAAACGTTATTTTCCACTTTAATAGTTGGCTCAGTTTTCAGTAACTATATCGTCTTTTATGTAATGTCAACGTCAACAGTAGATTTATATGGCAAGTAAATTTTGCAAAGCCTCTAATATGCTGTGATCACAATGATCGTCATGTTGATCTTTTGCTTAAACTTTAGTTTTAAATTTAGTGTTAAATTAAAACTCGGTTTAAAACCTAAACTGAGTATAAAACCAATACTAAGACCAAACTTTGTGGTGGTTTGGCGCAGTGGTAACAGCGTTGGGCGTATCAACGAAGTTACCGTACACTAAGCCCGGTTAGTACCGGGATGGTGATCATCTTTGGCCGGGTATACTACCTCAGTATGTAACCAGCCACCCAGGCCAAATCAGCCTGGCCGTCCCTCCGTGGGTAAGCAAAATGAGTACTGGTTGATGGTTTCGCCAACAGCTAGGGAAGAAACAGTGAGTTCTGTGTAACAGTAGGCAGGCCCTCTTACCAAGACTACTGATCTGGTCGGTTAAAAGTGCTGGCTGCTAAGTGAGCTGGCCATCCGACTGATGTCGGTCGTATGCTGGCTTAATTTGGTGTAACAACCTTTGCTGGCTCAAAGTGCCACTTAAGGGGATGAGCTCCCTTGCAACGACCCTAGCTGTCTCTGCGAATTCTTCTTCTTTTTCTGCTTTGGTTTTAGACCATATCATAGTTCATCTGCATAATTCAGTTTTCAACCAAACTTAACAACACAGTAAACATAAACTGGTTATGTGACTGGTATATTGAGTGCTGGTCTTAGCAACTGTGAGCCGCCCCCAATGCATGCTACAACACCCACATCAGTCACACTGTAATCGACGTAACTCTACAAACTCAATATATTTTAGAACACGTTACATAATTTGAGAAACTCTAGACATGAGGCTGCCTAGCAATTTACCCACGCTCACTAAAATATCACCATATCACTAAAACTGGACTTTTGGAACTATGAAAAATGAATTCAGAAATGTCCAGTGCAAAAGTATTATTGCTAAAAAACGTTAACCATTATCAGTAAGCAAATTAGCAATGTGTATATCACATAAGAACGAGGATCCCGTTAGGGCACAAGCATCATCAAGTACACAGGAATCATGCATTGCAGTCACTTGTAGTAGTATTTCTTAAAACTACGGTACACACAGACCTGCCAGCAGACTGGACATGGCCATAATTACCTTTGTTGAAAACTGCTGTGAAGTCGAAGACAAAAGAAATTTTAAAGACAAATCATGCAGTATTAACGGGATTGTACATTTTCTATTAACTAACAGAAATACGACATACAAGTAATTTCCTGTAACTGTTATTTTACCTAAAAGGAAGTTTCATTTCTACTGAATGTTATTCTCAACATAACAATGACTTGTGCACATATTCTGTGAGAGTTGTGCTAGTATTGACAAATGAGACAGGTTTATTAGATACCGTTCGGTAGCAGAATGAATCTCAAAGTCTTTGCCACAAACGCTAACATCAGGACGTCGGAAGTGAAGGAGGGCCGCAGTGGCAGCAACACTGGCTGCATCGATGACATTACCATCGTAGTTCAGGACATGTACATCAACTCGAATTGTCCACACTCTCCGACCAGCCGTAATACACAAAGACTCAGTGTCAATGCAGCGAGATTCCCATAAACAGTGTTCCAAGAGTCTTTGCAACTCATGCTACAGACATCAAACAGCTTACAGTTAGTTAGCACTTAAATATAACACTGTTGTTTAAACACTCACAGATAACAGCTTCCTTGTTAACTTCAAATTGGTTAATGTTTTCAATAAATAAAAATCTTGACTGGCTGATTTTTGTGAGCACTGTCTGTAATTATTTAGGTCAACAATGACAGTCAAGAGTAGTTGAGGTGGTCACCTATACTTAACAAGTGCATTCGTGGTTGCTGGGCCCAGTGCTTGGAACGTCCTACCACCAGACCTGAGAGCAATAACCACAAAGACTAACTTTTGTAATCGTTTAAAACCCATCTTTTTTCTAATTAAATTACTCACTGTCAACCTCGTCAACATTAACACTGTGAACCTATTTTTAACATTCTAACTTTTAACATATGGCCTAGCAACTGTTTATAACTATTGTGTTATCTATGTAAGGCGCTACTCAGCTCTGGTGGATTAGCGCCATAGTAAGTTCGGTGATATGATATGATATGACAAGTGCTCAAAGAATATTGACAACAGGCCACATTATTATTATTGTCTTGTCTTACTGTGGCAAATGGCTTCATCTGACCTTGGGCCCACACGAGTCAGACCCAAACAGTATCTTCGGTTCAGCCGTTTTTGCATGCACCGCAGCAAAGGCTTTAGATGCTTTTCAATAAGGCAGGCTACCCCCAAAAATTGTACCTTACCCTTGGGAGATCAGGGCCCCCATCAAGTACACGGTTCCTTGGACCCACCCGGATCAGCCCCCCAAACAGCATCTCGATTGGTTCAGCCCTTTTTGCAAGGTCACAAAAGTGACCAACACACAGGCTACTGGGTACTCCGTGTGTAACAATGGGCAACTATCATTACAATGTGGCCTAATAGTGGTAACTGTCAAGTTGTAACATCACAGGAATGGGGACAAATTACATAAGGTTACATAATAAGGTTAACATCCCATTCTGTTATGTTAACCACAATACACTCCTAAATGATATATATTATCTTGGTACAGTTCGCATATATGCAAACTGTACCAAGAGAATATTCCTCATTGTCTAATCAACTGGTTTATTTCCTAACTCCAGTACAGAACCCAGCAGGTCCGTCTTTGACCTAAACTGTCTGGACGGTGCAACTAAATGGAGCTATGCCCCAGGCTCATGGCTGGGTCTGCTCTCTTTCCTAGTGTTAACTGACCATCTAGATGTCAACTGTTCAATCCACAAATATCTGGATGATATAACTCACCAAATGTCTAATATGCAACATTATTTCCAGCAGCTACTAACCTGGTCCACTGGCAATGATATGGCTGTAAGTTTTTATAAAACCAATATGGTATTTGGCCCACAGTCATTAACAACAAATATTCTATTCCACCACTTTCCTCTTTATTTGGATATGTCGAACATATAAGTTCAGCTAAACTTTTTGGCATTAATTTAGATACTACACTTTCTTGGTCCTCTCATGTCAAACGCAACGCAGAGACTATTTTTTAAAGCAACTAAGGCGAGCGGGAGTTCCCCCAGGCCCAATTAGTACACTTCTACATTGCTGTAATTAGACCTCTGTTGAGATAAGTGGCACCAGTCTTGCATCATTTATTAACCAAAATCCAATCGAACCAATTGGAGGTGATGCAGAAAAGGGCAATTAGAATGATTTATCTGTGTGATTGTACCACTTACACAAATATGCCCCCAAATGCCTACACTCTGTGGTCTCTCAAGCAGATGAGAAGAACCATGTCAACACTTCTTCAAGTCAATTACATTATCTAATCCGTGCCTGCACGTTTTCCTTCTGCCTAAAAGAGATCCAGCAATAGTTATCCGACTTAGAAGAGCTGGTGCAATGTACCCTAAAATCCCCACCTGTACTAAAAGTACCAGTTGTTTCTTTCTTGTGCATTACGTAATTTTCAGCTATCATAAAAATATACTCCTTCATCCAATATTGGGTATACATTGTATGTATA
>Ga0209363_1000720_pt1 | contig 13988 bp, 7 predicted proteins | sample WorMetexBAHAMAS3_FD_187385 | JGI IMG/M metagenome (GOLD analysis project Ga0209363, IMG submission 187385) | Marine gutless worms symbiont microbial communities from Max Planck institute for Marine Microbiology, Germany - Inanidrilus exumae... | ecosystem: Host-associated > Annelida > Digestive... | reverse complement strand
CTCCGGGTCCAACGCTTGGTAACGAGTATGGGAAGCCTTACCTTTAATACACAGAAAAGTAGCAGATCTCGAAAGCTATTGGGCTAATTTTTCAGATCCTCTGACGCTATTGGAGCCCATGACGCAGGATGAACTTTTGCAGTAGGTCTTCAGGGTTACGTGATTTGTTGCAGTGGGCGGTAAGCTTGCAGTAGCCGCAGCGTAAGCCTTTCGTAGTGATTGCAAAGATCTTGGAATAATGTGCCCCGTTAGCTACAGCGCCGGTCCATGAAAAATGCAAGTTACAAACTGAAAGACGACTGTCTTAAGACAAATGTACGACTGTCTGATAACTCATTGTCTTATTTTCATATATTTTATTTACAAATTCCACATTAATATAATAACAATGAAACAAAAGCATTTTATTACTGGTCCGCCTACACATAGTGTAGGGGGCAAAATTGTTTTGCTCTCTGGCATCTGTCGCCGTCGTCTGTAGTCGTCTGTCACACTCCACGGCGGCGCAACGTAACTCAACAGGGGCAGCACGCGACGGCGGGCCTGTGGTGTCACGTCGTTACGTCCCGTTAGGGCGACACCTTGTTTTTTTGCATCTTTTCCATATTGATAAGTATATGAACTTCCGATTTTTCCACATTTAAACGGTGTTACCGCGTTATGCGCATGTTATTGTTACAAATATGAAGGTCTATATCTAGAAATTACATGACACAAGCCTTATCAGCTTTAAAACACAACGAAATTATATACTTAGTTTTCTGTATCTCTTCTTCCCTCATTTTCTGTACTTTGATCTCGGCAGCGGACAATTTAGCATTGAACGCTTCGTGACGCATTGTCAAATCGTTTCTATATAGTACAGTTTCACACAGTATTAACGCATCATATGAAACGGAAAACGTCATAAAAGCATACAAGTACGTCAGTGAGGACTGACCTGGAGGACTGCCGATCATACGTCGCGCGATATATTGCAACGGTGTGCGTGGCCCGCGCGCTGGCCGATCCGTCCGATTTCGGACTTCTGGGGGAGCAAAGTTCACAAAAAATCTGTGATTCCCTGCCTTGGACGCCGATGAACCGCCGTGCAAAATGTGACGCCGCTAGCTTTATCCTCGGCGGAGAAATCCGTAACCGTACAAGTAAACAGACAAACAGTAGACGATATATTCACACCTTGCTTATCGGCATGTGTGGATAACAAACTATTCACCTACAGGCGTCTTCGACATCAACATGAGGCATCACTGAAGCAAAATACAGTAGCAGCCTACTAAATTTAATCGTAAACTAAAATATTGACGTGGATGCCTTCGCCAGCCTGCTACGACCTTGACCTTTAACCTCCAAAATCTAAGTAGGTCATCAATAGGGGGTAATGAATTTTTCAGGTGAGTTTCGTCGAGATTGCTCAAGCCGGTCATGAGATATAGCGGCAACAAGGCGAACGGACGGACGGACGGACGAACGGACGAATATACTCGACGGACAGACAGCCCGAAAACACAGCGTCTTCGCCGATACTGTCGGGCGGCGAAGACAGAAATAAACATATGCATTAATCCCGAAAAAACTAAGCCATGCTAATTTTAATCAAACAAGTACAAAAAGGTGGAATTCTCTGCAATGAAAATGAACTTTTAATAATATGCAGATAAACGACAAACAGTATTTGACTTGATCAGCTAATATTAGGTACAGACGAAAATACCGGAAAGATGTTAGTACGCTTTTCTTGATAGGCAAGCCTAAACATTTACCTACTTATAGTCCGGAGGCGGCACTTTATTTCGGTATGTAACTAGTCACCTAGGTCGACTCAGCCTTCTACCTCCGTTGGACAGTAAAATGAGTACCGGCCAAAAGGCGTTGATGCTCTGCGGCTGGGAAGGTAACCGCAGGCCTGGCGGAAAGTAATGACAGCCTACTGCCGGGTGGATGACTTAAGTTACATGCAGGCTGACTGCCTGTACACCGGGATCAGCTCCGGACCTAACGCTCGGTAACGAGTATGGGAAGCCTTAACCTTTTAGTCCGATTTCTGACTATCCGGACCTTGTGTTAATGTGGTTTTACTGTCTGTTCCAGTTTGCAAAATGATCAAAATTACTGCTGATTTGTTGTGTGATACTTACAGAGATTGTTGTTTCTGCTTCAGGAGCTGTTCTCTTCGTTCATGTACCTTTTCATTGGCCAAACGCGCTCGCTAAAAACAGTTAGTTTCAACCACTTTACGAATGACGCCACGATAAGGTATATCATGACGTGACGCATTCGCTGATTACAAATTTCATCGAACATAGTTTTGCTTTATCTCGAAACACTATTAACATGTACAGAAAGTTTCGTGAAGTTTGGACATATGTTGGACTGGCAAACAGACAGACATACATACACGCTGATCGCAATACTCTGCATCGTTAGCGGTGACGAAGTAATATAAAACATTGCAAATTTTAATTCAGTCTCTAGTTTTAAGCGTTCTATTAAATTAGTTGACTTTCTGGTTTTCTTAAACAATTTTAACCATAACGTATTTTTCTTCCTTTCCTTTTACGGGCATCCATGAGTGCTGTTTATCCAGCCTGGTTTGTCCAGTTCAAATTTTTTTTTATGTTTTGTAGCTATCGTTGCTTTTTTATAGTTTAATTATTCATCTGAACAAATAAATCACTGTCATTGTTAAAAATCGAGTGCGACCATTGCCATTCGACAGTGTGCAAGCGGATTGCGCTCTAAGGCACAGAATGCATTGTGCGTCGGCAGTCGGTGATTTATAGAGGAGACACGGGGAATGTTGCAATAGATCTCAACTGTATGGTAAATCACACGCACTCGAACACGTGCCAAGTAAGACCGACGCGAGTACGAAGCCGCAGTGGTCTGCGGTCGCACCTGCCACGTGAACTCTTACCACAGCGGAGTTTCGCATACAACGGACCGGCAGTTTGGAACAGTTTACCAGTAACATTGCGAGACAGACATTCAAGCAGCGACCGAAAACTCACCTACTTGCCGCATGAACATAATCCGGCGCTTTTGCGGTGTTTTTGCAAGTCTGGCGCCGTTATATAAGACTCTTCGCTTACTTACTTACTTACTTACTTCTTTACTTGTTTACCAGAGTACTGCGATTCGACGAACTCTACACGCTGGCGCCGAAAAACGCACACCTGGTGCTGTGAGTGTAAAAGGTGCCATCAAAATACTCATAGTTTTGCTCGTTCCTTTTCCGAATGCTGACCGATTTGAGACCCAACAGTACGGACGAACGGACAAACAAGATGGCCGATTTTTCCAATAATTTCTAGCATACAGAATTCTGAAGAAATTTGGCATAATTGTTTTGAAATTGTTCGCCGCGTCTTCGAAATGCCACAAACAATATAGCTGGGTTCGCCTCGTTGTTTGCTTGTTCGAATTTCTAGTGATTAGTCGCTGACTATACGTGTACTGCATGAAAATATCGACATCAAGCATCGCTTATATATGCACCGCTTGCTATTAGCTGTTTTGTACGTTTTTCGCGTAATTCACGTACGATGCTCATATCAGCAAGTGGACACAGAATTTTGACAAAAGGTCGCATCGCACGTCGTGCCGTTATTGAGGATTGAATGATTTTTTGCCAGTGTTGTACTGGCCATTGTGCCATTGTGCCGTGGTACAGGCCCCCCCCTCGACGAACACCGGCGCCCCCTTCGGATATGATACACTTAGAACGTCGCTCCTAAATTGCTGCTGATGGAACAGTTCCCAAAACACCGCCAGTCCGACTCTGCCTTTTGCTGCGTACACCGCAGTAGAGATTCTCAATGCTTTCGATGGGTCGGAACAACCCCCAAACATTGCCTTTTCCCGTGAGGATCTCTCGACCCCCATTTAACACATGGTTCCTTGGGCCCAAACCGCATCTCGACTGGTTCTGCCGTTTTAGCAGGGCTCACGAACGTGGTCAACAGACAGACACGCACACTGACCACGCTACTCCGTCTGAAGCGATAGGCCGCATCCAGCTATTGCTGCAATGAGGCCTAATAATAATAGAAATGTTACACATGTAATTTATATTTTTCATTTTAAGTCCACTAACCATGGCCTGCTGTCTTTCCCGCGATAAACGAAGCGAAGCGGCTTTCTCCAGTTCCTGCTGTTGTCTGAGTTTGATCTGTCTCGCGTGCTCTTCCATCTCTTGTCTCTGCTGCTCCAAACGCTGCTCCTGAACCATCGCCATCATTACCAGAGAACGTGTTCTAAAACGTGACGGGATCGATCCGAACGATCTTCTCATGTTCGCTTTTTCATGGGTTAAATTCGGTGGGAGCTGGTGGGAGCTAGGATCATACACGATTCGCTTGAGCTCCCACACCCCGCTTGCAGGCCCCCGTATGTCCAGCTACAGCTCCCTTATGTCTTTTCGTCCGTGTCCAAATCATGATAACTACAGTAGTGTTGTTGAAATGTCTGTCTGTCTGTCTATTTCTCACAGTCTGAATGCAAAATTTAAAAACGTTTTCAGGAATTTTAAAAAGCATTTCCGGTAATTGACAACTGCTGGTCAGAATATATGACTAAAATAGTATAAGCTTAATAATAATTATCATTTCACGTACACAATCACTGCGTGACACTGGGATTCGCATATTTCGGCCATCAGACAAGTATAGAGCTCCCATACAGCTTCAAAAGTAATTTAACCCCTGCTTTTTGTCTCAGAACCCCATTCTTTTTCGACTTACCACAGTTCTTCTTCGTTCTGCAGTCCTCAGTTCGTGCTTGTTCTTTCCGCGTTCGATCTGTAAAACATGCACAAAACACTTCAATGAAGACAGAGCCTCGTTTCAGGGTGTACAGCCTCGTTTCAGGATGTACAAGTGTCTGTGTATACGTTTCGAATGATGTCGGTTATCGTCTGCTCTCTAATTCATAATTCATATCGGTTCTTTTCATGAATTTCAATAATTTTTGTCGGTCTGTGTATAAACTTTAATTCGATAGCTGTCTATACGTAAGACTTTTTGACGTCTTTATCCGTGAGTTACTTGAAATATTTATTTACTAGCTGTGTTCAAAATGTCCGCCTTTTGCACTGACGCACGCCGTCAGCAGATGTCGCCACTGATCAGTCGCAATGCCCATAATGTGCTATACTCCAGGCTATTACCAGACGCTTCTGAAATTCATCAGTTTTTGAATATATTTCTAGGGCCTATAGATAGGGTGACAGTGACGTAATTCCTACCTATGCCAGCTGTTCTGGCCGCCATAATGTAGGGGTAAATGTAAACATTTTGCAGCACTAACAGTCAAATCGCCGATCTGGCGCTAGCAATAAGTTCTTCTTAAACCTAACGATTCAATTTTATTTAAATAATGCGACAAATCATCACCAGTTAACTTCATAGTGTACGACATCATGCCATACAGCATGGAGTTCGTATCATGACCATAGATTACTGTGACGCCACTTCACCCTAAGTGGCGCGGTGGCGCAATGGATAGAGCGTTGGACTTGCGATCAACAGGTCATGGGTTCATATCCTACTCAGGGCAAAAGCTGCATAACAACCTTGGGCAAGTTGTTCACACCTATTTGCCTCTGTCACCAAACAGTATAACTTGGTACCGGCCAAGGGGCGGTGATACTCTGAGGCTGGGAAGGTAACCGCAGGCCTGGCGGTAAGTAATGACAGCCTACTGCCGGGTGGATGACTTATGGTCATCTGCGGGCTGACTGCCTGTACACCGGGATCAGCTCCGGGCCCAACGCTCGGTAACGAGTATTGGAAGCTTTTACCTTTTTCTACACTTCAACTTATCTACTGATACAGATACAGTAGCTTGTTTTAAGCTGATTGATGCTGACCGTGGAATGTGCGAAGTCGGTGACGGAAGTGATTGATGTACAGATGGACGTGCGTCTACTGGCGGTTGCGTAGTCGCTCGTACCATCAACGGTCGATGGCGGTCGTACAATTGTGTCGAGTACGGTCGCCACCGGCGGCTCCATCTAAGCACGAGACATCCATCCGTCCTGTCCGTAAATGTTTACGTCAAAAGGACACAAAACGTGTGAAAGCTCACGCGATGACGGGTTACAAAATACCGCACAATCTTGTTACTCACGCCTGCGCTATATAGTCGCAAGGGTAGGGTCTTCAGCTGCGTTTGTCTGTCTGTCTGTCTGTCTGTCTGCTTTTCCGCATAGTATCTCAAAACCCGCTGCAGCTAGAATCATCAAACTTGACACAGAAATGTTCCACCATGAGTCCTGGAAACTCAATTATTTTGCGTCAGAGGTCAAGGTCACGAGGCACAAAAAATTGCCGGTTTGGTTTTTTGCACTCTTGTGAGTGCCGGCTTCTATAGTTAGTACTGACTGTGACTATTTTTAAAGCGCTCTGATACGATACCATACGACAATATATTTACGTGCGCTCAAAAGCTGACGAGATGCCCAGCCTAATCTAGCGGACGACGCAGAAACGAAAAAATAAGGAAAACTACAAACAAAAAACGAGTAGCTCGGAAGAAACGGTCCGGGCAATAGTCCGTGAAGGCAGTCCGGGAGGAAGAAGTGAAACTACGGGGGTAGGATTTATGAAACAGGTAGGTTTTAAGCCGGGAGTGAAAGACAGAGGGAGTTATGGATGAGCAGAGTGGTGAATCAAAAGAGAAAGAAGTGATTGGTCAGAGATAAAATAAGCCACAAACATGCACTCTCTGCTCGCGACAACCATTTCTTTACAAATCACATTGCAAACGTTGTGTCTAACTTCCCTCCCAACAGTATCAATGCACCGATTAGAGCTGATTTAGACTGGACAATTTCATCGGAATGCTAGAAATACCGACGTCAATAGTTCCAATAAAAACGCAGCACGATTATGCGCCGTGTCCGAAAAAAGACGCCACTACATTTGCCAAATGCTGACCGATTATAAACATTCTTTCACGGGCACACTTAGCAATGATTTCTAGTAAAGCGGTAATTAAACATCACAGAGTACCTCAAACGCCTAGCTACAGTGTTTTATAACTCTTATTCTTGTGAGATATTGCCAGATTTATTACTTCACCCGCGGAAGCGGTTGCGAAGTATTGTAATGAATATGTCAGTGTCTGTGTCTGTCTGTTTGTCTGTCCGCGAGGACATCGCCGGAATCAAACGCGCCATCTTTACCAAATTTTGGGTGCATGTTGCCTATGGCCGTGGATCGGTCCTCCTCCGGTAGGGTGACGAAATCTGAGCGGGAAGGGGCAGTTTTGGGGGTTTCTTCCCCAATGACAGTGCATTGCACAGCATATCATTTGGGACCCATATAAAAACGGCTGAACCGATCGAGATGCCGTTTGAGATGATGAGTGGGCTCGGCCAGAGAAACAGGGGCTGACGTTCCCTTAAGGGAATTGACATTTTTTTGAGAAAACGTGTGCCCGGCAAGCCTAACACCCCTATGAATATATGCGAATTGGACTGGTCCATGCAGCGGCGTGCACATGATACGGCCGAAGCTTAATTGCAAGCGTTGGGCGAGTCTATTATCGGCCGTGTAGGAAGTGGGTGGGATTACACACCGCAGGCGAAGTCTGATATCTACCATTGCCTTGTTATATATGCCATCGAAACAGAAACTGGGAGTTAAGCTTGACAGTGACGACTATATTGAAAGGAGGATCGGTACGATTCAGGAGTTGGTTATGGTGAGGTACGGTGTTATGAGTTTTTTCTGATGATGTTTCTCTCGGCTGCAGACTATTTTTTTCACATATTTTATTCGTTGCGTACTTCGTGTACGATTTCGTATAATAAATAATAATTAACGTCAAAAACCAGCGATAATGTGAAACACGTAGTACAATGTCTTATGATTAACGATGACATTCGCATGGCAGTGTAGTCATTAATTACCGCTACCAATTTACTATAAATTCACTCAGTTAAATTGGCCAGTGAAAGAATTTCGACAATCGGTAGGCATATGCTAAAGTTCAAGCCAAGACTATAGCTGTATCTTTTTACTGGCCCGCCTACACATAGTGTAGGGAGCCAGACTAGTAACGGTCGCTGGCGTCTGTCGTCGTCGTCGTCTGTAACACTCCATGGCGGGCCTACAGGCAGCTTCACCCGCACAGGTCAGGCGATGACGTCATGCCGCCTCCAGTCTAATTATAGTTCCACGGCTGCACGGCGGGCCAGTAGTGTTACGTCCCGTTAGGGCGACACCTTGCTCTATGGACAATGGTGCACATGACGTGTGGCCGACTAACCGATGTTTCTCGGTAGTTGAGGACTGAACTGGTGAGCTGAGGTCGAGCACACGTAGGTCCAGCAGCAGGACCCGGACGCTCACTGGATGATGACAGTCGATCTCTGCGACTATCTTTCCACTCTCCCTGTCTCTTTCCTTGTTCCAGTCTCTCGTGGTCATCCATCGCTCTGCGCTCTAGCATCGCCGTCGATTTCTTTGGATCCTACAGTCAAATGCGTGCAGCTAAATTCAATCAATAGTCGATAAAACAGACCTGCAGTCCTAGACAGCAACTTTGCCTCCGGTGCCGCCATCTGGCGAACTAAACCAAACAACGCCACCAAGCTGAATGACGTGCTACAGAAAATGTTTTGTTGGCTATAGTTTTGTGTTAGTCCTGGGCTGAGCAAAGAGACCACGCGACGCTGAGCGCAAGCGGTCATCGCTACAAGTCTGTTAAGTATGAAGGTGCAGAGCCATGGACACGTAATCGTTCAACAACCGATCTGTTCACAGATATACACACGAACACACAGACAGGCACAACAGTGATTAGATAGTCTATCCAATGCATTGGAGACAACCAGGCAACCGACCTGAGCCTTGTTTCGATGGCTGCAACCGGCCCCGTCACCAGGGTGGGGCCCACGGGGGCAGGGCCTTAGAAAAAATCGTCAGGGCCCCAGCAAAAATAACTGGACTGATCATGTTCCATCTGGGTTGCCAGATAAGAATTTTGGTATTTTTTGGCATTTTTGGTATTAAAAATCGAAAAAGACCAAATGGCAACCCTGTGTTCCATGGAGGCTGGAGTAGACGGCTGAGTCACACTCACTCTTATCCCGCCTGTCACGCGCCTGAAATGCACTGTACGAGTACTTAGTCTCTTTTTGGAAAACATCGATGCTCGGACATGGCGCGGGTATAGGCTATACGGGCCCCCAGCCCCCGGATGGGCCCCACTGACAATTTCAGTCTGGTGACGGGGCCGGCTGCAACAGTCAAGAAAATAAGTAATAAATACTACGTCACAACATATGAAATCAAATTAATAAAGTCTCGCAGCATTTCGAAATCATCGGTAACACTAGAGGAAGGAATGCGGCTACTGCAAACAATTTATATGTTTGTCCTGTCCTGAATTACACTGTCATACTCCAATGGTAACCTTATAATTATACAATTGAATCGGTGGCTTATTTCTGGTTCAATTATATAATTGAGGAATATTATTTATTTACTGTGAATATTTAAAGAAAAAATATTTCTATACTAACACGAACATTCTTGACACCCCAGTTTCGCATAAGTCTAGTACTCCTTTCTTAGCGCCTAGTAAAACAACAAAAGTAAAAACATAAAAAATCGATGACGAAAATCATTTACGATGCTGAAAAAAACGAACGAATTTACTGATAGGATGCTAGCTTCCGTGTTGCCTCTACTGGCGAATACTCGAATATAAAGCAGTTATAATGTTCTATGCTTATTTTATAAGAAGTACATCGGGTCGTCCTGGTGATCAGCATTATTAGAAAACTGGCAACAGCTGTGAATTTTATTCTACGAGAGCGCGGATGAACGACTGTCAAATACAAGAAGCTCAGCTATCGTAGAAAAGCGCCTCATGCTTCTGTGCAATCAATGCAGTTAGATAAGACTAAAGGACAGCCAAGGACCAGATAAAAATGAGATAGATCGTCAACTTAAACTAACGAGAGAGGATGCAACACGTCTCAACTTGGTGGTCATCCGGGGATTTTTGCCCCAGAAAAAATGGGGATGGTTACCCCCAAACAATTGGGTTTGCGCTTTTTGATGCAGTTCCTTGTTCGGCTGTGCTGGGTTGTTACTTAAGTCCTACGTGAAATTCTGTGGGATTGTTGCGCTTTGAAAATATTGGAGGCAGGCCCATTTTGTACTTCATTGCAATTACAGACACAACGATGTATTGGGGTTGGTCTAGTTTCGCACGTCCCTAACACCAAAACTAACCATAATGCCGACCACTAACGCTAACCCTGAAAATTCTACCTCTACTAACCTGCAGACCGTCCAGTCTTTACATCATCTCATTAGCGATCGCGCTGCGCCGGCGCGCAGTCGGGAAGCTGACTCCGCCGCCACCGCCGCCAAAAACTAATCGGCGCGCCGGCGACAGTGGTCTGGCGCTGATCTCTGGTTCCACGACACAGAACGAGCGACCACAACAAACACCTTAATGACCGAAGAACCGGTGTTTCGTGCGAAGGCCGGCTGTAGGTATAAACACACTGAGGTCAGGTCATAATGTTCTCCATTCAGCGCGCGGCAATATAACACACACGGCAACGTGTTCTGCGAGTCAGCGGGTTCACTGAAAACACAGGAGCGGAGTAAATTATTAGCCCCGTGCGGGACTGATGGTCGACTCCTCAGAATCGAACTAACGTTTTCTGCCGACTTTAAAGTCACGTGACACAAAAATTAGGATAAATATTTTTTTTAAATCCGACCGTAGTAAATTTAGACATTGCGCCCTAGTTTAAAAATCAGTGGTCAGTTGTCAGCTGCCATTGTAAATGGCGGAGGAGATATATTTTGACAAAGGAAGGATTTTCAACTTTCAAGGGCTCGTGGTCTTGACCTTGACCTTGGATCGGGTCATACTGCATACCGTGATGCATCACTCATCGACCTCTACATACAGGCCAAATTTCACTATAATCGAAAAAACTGTTTGTGGACGGACGGACGGACGGACGGACATTTGAGACCCACTTTCTTAGGTCGACTCAAAAAGAGTTAACCTAAAAACGCGGAAGTAGAATGCAGGGATGGAAAACGCACGAGTATAGACAGCGAATTTTGGTGTTAAAATCTCACTACTAAAGTTTGATGCCCTCATGTGTATCCAATAAAAGCGACGTTTGAATATAAATGTATCAATTTTTTGGTTAGGCCTAATAACTTCAAAGAACCTTTCATATGGGGGCGGGCGCAAGACCCCACAAATATGCTAATTACGTTACGGTTGTTCCCAGTCGGTTTTCAAATAGTAATCAGTGTACTTTGCATATCTCGTTGCAGTTTATTAACGTTTATTGCTCGTCGCATTTCTTTAGTTTCTCAGACTGTCAAACAACGCCGAATAAGTAGCTGCATAAAAACAAAGCTGATCATGCAACTGTAGCTTGCTTTAAGCATAAACTTGCCAATTTTAATTTTACTTTGTAATATTGTTTATAATTTGTATTCTTAGGGCACTTGTTAGTGCAGTTTTAAAACTGCCTTTGTGTCCTGTCGACATACTTCTAGCTTTACTATAGAAATTGTTCATCTGCTTTGTCGCAAATAAATTTGATTTGATATCCACATAAATCGTAGCACGTGCTTTCTACACATAGGTTGACAGCGACGTAATTTTTGCATTCCTATCTATGCCAGCTGTTTTGGCCGCCATGGCGTAGGGCAAGGAAATGTAAACATTTTGCAGCACTTACAGTTAGATCACCGATGGCGCAGGCAATAATCGTTTCGTAAACCTACAGGTTCAACTTTATTTCAATAACGTGACAAATCTTCACTGTAGTTAACTTCGCAGAGTACGACGTTATGTCCTACAACATGGATACGATACGATACGATACGATGCGGTATACTTACGTGCGCTCGAAAGCTGACGAGATGGCCAGCTTAATCTAGCGCACGTGACCATAGATTACTCTGACGTAGGCCTACGTCACTTCACCCTACCTAGACTCGCTGCAGTTCCCTCCCGCATTGTCTATTCCCGTGTTTTCAGCGTTTCCGAGTCGGCGACACGACGGACGTAAACATCGCGCGCGCAAGCGGGCAAGCAGGTGCTTGATGTGACGTCACTCACGTACCTACTCACCGAGCAACACCAACGAACTCAATTAATTTCCTTCGACACGGCCTTGCACGGCCCTATTCACTCATTTTACGACGGCAATAGTATCGTATATCAAGTCGTAAACGTGCTCGGGTATATGTGCCGGCGGTACGTGTTAACGTTCATGACCTGACTGCGTTTCCGTAAAATTATTATTATTCTTGATTATCACGTCAAAAGACAGCATATAAAAGTGAAAAAGAAATATAAACAAGATGTCGCCCTAACGGGACGTAACACTACTGGCCCGCCGTGCAGTGTTACCGGCCGTGGAGTTATAATTAGACTGGAGGCGGCATGACGTCATCGCCTGGCCTGCGCGGTTGAAGTCACCTGCAGGCCCGCCGTAGAGTGTTACAGACGACGACAGACGACGACGACAGACGATGACGACAGATACCAGCGACCGTTACTAGTCTGCCCCCTACACTACGTTTAGGCGGACCAGTAACAAACAGTCACACGAATCATTCATCAGCAAAATACATAAAATCAAAATACAGTGGATGCAAACGTATTCCACACACGCCACTTAATTCTTTTGCATTAAAGGTTGCATAATGCTGAATTATTAGCCCGCCAATTGCATTGCATACGGCGGGCTCATGGAGTGGCGAATTCTGTGATGGAATTGTACTGTGGTTCGAGAAATTGCACGCCGATATTTTTTGTAAGCGATCGTGTACTTCAATCCATTTCTGCGAAAAAAGATAGCATATCAGTTGAAAATATACAACGTCGAACTACCAAATTAATTAATTACGGGTCTGGAGAATACGTTATATTATTACGAGGGACATATATGTCGCTGTTAAATTTAACGACATCGGAAACCAGGAGAAAAAGACCAGATCTAATTCGAGCTTTTAAAATGTTAATAAAATTTGATGATGTCATACTAATTTGTCAAGTGCTATAACGCTCGGCGAAACTCACTACGGAGCCAAATCTCTGCCCATCTCGTGATTTTACATCAGCGGTGGCGTAGGCAATTCGTGTGAAAAGCAGAGGTCGCAGCATACTATGCTGGGCCGGTCCATTGTATTATGTGTCTAATCCGAAAAAAACTAAGTGTAATGGAAGAAGAGCTCGTGAACGCAATGCATCACAGATGTGATCTGTTAACTGAAAAATAACGAATAAGAACGAACTAGAAGCAAAATCGTCAAACTGAGAAGATCTGAGGCCCGATTTACGATAAATTTAGGATAAATCCTAAGTTTAGCAGAAGTTTTTCCTAAGTTTAGCTTAAGTTTATCCTAAGTTATAAAGTTAAGTTTTTCATAGATTTTTACATTTTAAATTACTAAAGCAATCTTAAGGCTTACTAAGTTCTTCCTATGTATATGCAGACAATTCTGTGAAGAAATGTTAAGTTATTTTTGAGAAAATGCATTTTCTTATTAAGTTGATCTTAAGTTTTGTGTAAGTTCATCCTAAGTTTTATTTAAGCGTTTTCTAAGTCACACTTTATCCTAAGTTTTTCCTAAGTTCATCCTAAGATATTTTGTAAATCGGGCCGCAGATCTCTATAGCCCGAGTGTGAAAAGAGAGGAAAAGGTCAGTGTTGGTCTAAAGTGGGGGAGGATTTGTGAAACATTTGTGTTTTAAAAACCAGGAGTGAGAGAGTTTTCACGAGATAGCATGCGTGCTGGCACGGTACCTTAGTGGAGAACTTCTGTAGCGCTCGGTGCAGTCTCTGTCCGATTGTTTTCCGAGCTCTCGTGCCGACGCCGTCTGGGGGCATTCCGGACGCGGCGTTTGGACTCGAGGCGGATCGCGGGACCGGATGTCGGCCGGTCCTTCCTGGATCGACGTCCTGCGGCGTTGTCCGGACA
>Ga0209363_1000719_pt1 | contig 13991 bp, 9 predicted proteins | sample WorMetexBAHAMAS3_FD_187385 | JGI IMG/M metagenome (GOLD analysis project Ga0209363, IMG submission 187385) | Marine gutless worms symbiont microbial communities from Max Planck institute for Marine Microbiology, Germany - Inanidrilus exumae... | ecosystem: Host-associated > Annelida > Digestive... | reverse complement strand
CCGGTCGTAGAACGCAATTTAACCCACCCCACCCGCATTTCACGCCCCCGTTGGGGGTGATTACATCGGAATTTCGTAGATATGTTACGCATCATAAAATTACCGTAGAGGGCTGTCTGTGTGTACGTGTAGCCATTTCGGTACAACTCCGGCTTGTGACAGACAAACAGGCAGACAGACAGACGGACAGACGGACAGACGGACACACGATGATAGCAAATACCGCGCAAGCATAGCGTCGAGCGGACAAAAATCACGTCTGTGAGCTTGCAGTAGTGAATGACTTTGAAGGTGACTCAAAGTCATCGGAATTGCCTCTAGTGGATAGGCCATTATATCACTTCCTATTAGTGGTCTGTAGTAACAGCGATGCTATCTGGTACCGTTTCCGAGATATTACCACATTTACAGTGTACGTGACTGGCTGCGACCTTGAAAATTCATTCGTGTTCGAAAAAAACAGTTGAAATTAGAGTCCATTTGCGCTTTCCAATTCATATGGAAATACATCGTAGATAATACACGCTGTATCTCCCTAGTTATGTGAGACAGGAAGGTTTCAAACAGAAAAAGTGACCTTCAAGGTCACTGAAGGTCACCAATACGGTGGTCCGTGTCCACGACGGTGCGCTGGCGCAAGAATTCGCGGTGTCATCAACATGTACAAAATTACGCAGGTAGCGGAATAAAACGTGGCAGTTGCTGAAAGTGCTGCTCGGGCTGACAGGTAATTTGTTTGAGTTATTCGTACAACAGTACATCAACATTTCAGCTAATACAGAGCGTCGCGCGGGTCTCTCGGCGATAGCTGAGGTTCTTATCATAATAATTTTAACTGTCGTGAAAGTCAGTCAAAGCTGGTGTTGCCAGATGTATTAACTTCACAACGCACCAAAATATGGCATGAGCCTTTGAGATGACATCATCGCTGCCCAGAGCCATAGTTGGATTTATAGGGGCGAGCTGGGAAGGAAAGAGGGAGGGAAGGGAGCGGAAGAGAAAGAGAGAATGGGAGCTAAGGAGGGTGCATGTGAGGGAGGAAACCTGAGACGAGAAGGGAGAGAAGAGAGAGGTAAGAAAAAATATTGGCCGTTTAGGTTGAAACGCAGCTGGGTACGCCACTGTCGCAGCGGTCACCAACGATACGTCGTCGTCGCCTCTCTGAGGTCCGCGCGCTTGGTCTTCATTAGCCGTTGATTCGACAGCTGACAATGTCAGTGAAGCGATGTACAACGAGTGTCACGTGACACCAGTGACTAGTTAGCTGAGAACCACGCGTCAGCAGCACAATGACGAAAATAAACACTGCTTCAGGTATAGACACCAACCATCTCACTGGCTACTAGTTTATCTCTCTCACTGAACCATTATCCTTCACATTACCAACATCGCATGTCACGTCCACTCAACTAAAACATCACTCGCCTACAAAACTCTCCGAACACTTCCTGGATAACTGCAAGTCTCTTAGCTCTCAACATTTCTCCGACATAATTAATTTTCTTCTTATCGGAGACGATCAACAATTTGCCAAAAACATAACTCCTACGCCTCGAATCTTGGCTTTATTGTGAACAAACACTCTCGCTATTCTCACATTTATTCGCGTGAACTTCGCTGCATCAAACTTTCATGACGATCGGTCAAGGGTTTTGAAGATGTCCGTGGGTCAAAAATTTAATTTTGTCCTTCCCAATTGACTTTTATCGTCGTCGTTACAACACTACCGTGCCATGCGAGTCACAAACACATTGTATGACGTTGGTGATGTGCGAATAACGAACTGGTGAGTCGTGACATAAACGTTTTACGTGTACTAAAGTCTACAATGTTTATTTCTTACAGCTGTTATGCCACACGTGTGTGTAGTAACACGCAATGTTTAGACGTTATCCTATAAAATCCATAACATGTCAGGGTTTGAAGTGCGTGTAAATTACTAGACAGAATTAATGTCTAACGACTGAGGTGACATATAGACAAACAGATGCATGTACTTGCCTCGTTTCTTGCTTAGTTTTATACTATGGACGACATTTATGCCGTGTCAATATAGTTATAGATCACAGAGCGATGTGGAATATGATGGCTCTTTGTGATAAATATGTCAGTGAATATCATGTTGTTTTCAGTACTAAAAAGTCTCAGTGTTTGTAGCGTACATTTACCCGTGTACCAGTTGCTCTGGCACTTCTATTTTCTTGCTGTATACGTAACATCTCGAGCTCTGACCTGCATTACCGCTCAAAACTACTTCATGAGTGGCGCAAATTGCTGTACACGTGTATGGACTAATCTCGTATTGTTGTAGTGTTTATTGTTTACTTTTATTATTTTTTGTATCGCTATAATCATTGGCCTCGAGCCTGTTGCTGAATAAACTACTACTACAGCCGCCATTAATCACCTGTCAAACGCCGACTACAGTTAAGCAAGCTCAAAAAAACAAACAAACTTCCGCTCACTGCTATACTACTACTACTACTACTAATACTAATACTACTACTATACTTGCCTTAGTTCTCAGTTGGCGGTAACGATATTGAGTTCATGCCAAGCGGTCTCATCTTGGCATATTATCACTACGATGTGTGATGACAAAGCAGATATCATTGGCAAACGAAATGTCTTACGTGGCCAAATTAACAGTGTGTTGTGTTTTTGGTAAACGGGATCCTCTCATTAAGTTGTCACTCCTGAAAGCATACTGCAGTAGTTTTTATGGTAGTGTTTTATGGGACTTATCGCATTCATCCATGAATGTTTTATGTGCCATTTGTTGTAAGGGGCTTAGGCGTATTTTGAATCTCCCTCATAATACTCACTGTCCATTATTGCCATTGCTGTGCGGACTATTGCCGCTAATGGATGAACTGCCTGCCGGTGTGCTGCGTGTTGCTTATACAGTGATTGTGAGGTCGTTAGTTTTGTTGCACGACACGGCGTTTAGTTCAAGAGAATGCTTTCTCCCATTGGCTGCAACTCCTTGTTCTGTTGTAGACGTTTTGGTGTGTGACTGCCTGACATTGGATATATAACTAAGTCCTTTGTCTGGGCGTGATCTAAGCTAACTGTGCCATACTGTAGAACTGTACATGTGTTACTAGAACTGCTATTTGTAAAATTTGGATATTTTTCTGTTTCATGTTTTTTCTCAGGCTGATGTTGCTCATGTTACTGATTTTATTTGTACCTCTTGAAGTGTGAGACTGTTTTTACACTGTGTACTTCGTGTATGATTGATTTTAATAATAAATATAATACATAGGCGCACCAGTAGCCTACAGTTTGTGAAATTTGAAGTCGTCGATTGGTAAAAACTATTCGACGGTAGCCTACCCTATTACAAGTTGTCCCAGCGCTACCGCGTGCTGTTGAGCGCCGTGCGAATGGTGACGTTCTTAATTCTCCTCACATGAAGTCCGATATGTGGTTCGTTTTCATCTGGCTGTCTGACTTGTACTTGGGTGACCATGGGGCTCGGCTCGGTCCAATGAACACGGCTTTCCATCGGTCGCTCGGTGAGCCGGGACCTGTCGGCGGCCGCATTCGACGTCTGGCGGCGCGACTGCGCTCCCAGTAGCACAGACTGCTGCCAATCGACAGGTTGTACTGGCAGACTGCGTAGCCGAGGTTGTAGTGCATCGTACAGATGTTGCCGTGTCCACAGTCTCGGTTGCTCGTACAAGGCGGAAACGGCCAGCACGTCTCGAAGCCGCGACCGAGGATGTCGTCGTCTGCAGCACGTCGACATTCGCCGTCTGGACAGCCGTAGCGACACTTGACTGTGGGGTAGCAGACACGACCGTAAGCACAGACCTCATGACGACAACAATCCGAGTCCGAGTAACATCTCTTGTACTGCACAACATACACGTCACGTGATTGATGGACTAAAGTGAAAGGCAAACAAACTGGGACAAGAACTGAAAGGCCGAAGACATACATAATCTGGCATGAATTAATTTAAACAAGCGAAATTAACTTACTGGTCAGGTTTACATTGTTTTCCAAAGCAGAGATTATTTGAAAAGTATTCTTTACTTCCGAGAATACTTTGTCGTTAACTTCGCAAAGCAGGAAGCTGAGATGTTGAAATCTGTTATTTTGTCTCTTAGCAAGATATCTAATAGAAGTTATAGATGGATCACCATGAAACTGAAGGAAGGGTTCGTTCTTTCTGGTGCTTGGAACAAATGACTCTATTTTAGAGTGGTCTCATGTTTGTGATTCTTTGCTGCCGAAACCACTTAAGCCGCCCGAATGCTTGTCGACTTATGTCGGAATGTAATAAAATTATACCAGGTCCACTACAGTCTACAGAACGTTATAAATTACCAAAAGAAATATAAAGGAATAATAGAGCCATGCTAAACATTTACGGTGAATCGGAGCGTGCCATTTTAGATGTTAAAATAACTGATAACGCCTGACGTTGCGGTAACTCACTGGTAACTTGCCGCAATATAAACTGCTGTTAATTTAACTACGCTAGACACGAGCTTTCTGAGCATCATCTGGTTATGAATACCGAATTGATGCTTGCTAATTTGATATATGTTGCACTGGAAAGAAAATGAAATTATGACATGTCACAGTTAACGCAACTCTGTGAAAATAATGTCATAATCACATGGTGCGCCGTATAGCACCAGATGAGCATCCTAATAGCAAGTCTAACTGTCGCGACATTTGTCTGGCATTTAATCCTGTAAATTGTCGTTTATCATATCAAATGATTGAGTGAAACTTCACTGTAAGGCAGTCAGGAAGATAACAGACAGTCTTAATTGCTACAGGGGTCTTTGCAGCTAAAAGTAAAATAAGCCAGCGCTCACGGAGTGCAAAGACCCATGCCGGCAATGTTTTTGTGACTCGTGACCTTAACCTTTTGATCGCAAAATAATTGGATTTCCAGGACTCATCTTGGAACATTTGTGTGTCAAGTTTGTTAATCCTAGCTGCGTCGTTTTTAGATATCGTAGATTAACAGACACACAGACAAACGCCTGTGAAAACACTACCCCGCGCGACCTCCTAATATCATTTATAACATATGACGGACTGGTGGCGCGGTGGTGCAACTGGTAGAGCGTTGGACTTGCGATCAACAGGTCATGGGTTCAAATTCTACTTGGGGCAAAGCTGCGTAACCACCTTTGGTGACAAGTTGTTTACACCTATGTGCCTCTGTCACCAAGCAGTATAACTTGGTACCGGCCAAGGGGCGGTGATGCTCTGCGACTGGGAAGGTAACCGCAGGCCTGGCGGAAAGTAATGTCAGCCTATCGCCGGGTGGATGACTTATAGTCACCTGCGGGCTGACTGCCTCCTGTACACCGGGATCAGCTCCGGGCCCAAGGCTTGGTAACGAGTATGAGAAGCCTTTACCTATTTTAGTCGGAACAACATAAAACTTGGTATGCATTACAAATCAGTTCTGCAGTTCAGTAAGTAGCTCACAATAGAAACGCCCCGTGTGGGCCCGGGGCAATCCCCCTCTTATCCCTCCACCTCCCCACTTTCTACTCTATCTTTTAGTATTTCCCCCTTTTCTCTTTCTTACTCGCTTTATATATTTTCTTGCTGTTCCATCCTTTCCCATTCTACCAGAATAGTCGCACTTCGTTTCCAGGCCGGATGTCGTATAGGAGGCGACTAAACCTGGCTTTCGTTTTTTGTGTTGATTTTATGTTATATGTATTTTTTAGTTAAGGATACATGCTTGTTTTTGTCGTATTTGATTTAGTTTTGTCTTGCGGTGTGACAGTTGTCTCCCTCTGTTGTAGGCACTAACACAGTAATTTAAATGAGCCTCTCGACCCCTTTCCCTTTTGGGTGGCTGCTGAATAAAAAGGCACTGGCCTTCCTTCACCGGGTATTGATAGCTCTTCACCCCTGACCTTCCATCTCTGATATAGCAATATTTGTGCTGAAAAGGGACACTAAACTTCAAGTAGGCTAACTCGTAATAGAAACGATTACTAACTCTGCTGACGGAAGAGACGACAGCAAACAATAGCACCAATGTCGCTACCACGCTCCACTTTCCAGCCATTCGTCACGTCGACGACCACACAACAACTGTCGACAATACTGCTGCAGTTTCCGGTCTCATACTGTCCCTCTGTACGTTTTGTTCCGCCTACAACAGTGCGCTGTTAGCCGCCAGGGGTCAGCTCGTCGCCGACGGAAATGCTAAAGTTTAGCTCATCGGACGCAAGTGCAGTAGAGCGCGTGATTTGCTGTGTCGAGCGCTGATGACAAATACCGCCACGGGATGTTATCAGCAATGATGTCGTAATGGCGCCCGACCACTGGAGGGACCGACCGTTGACGTCCGTTCGTGTCCAAAGTCCACGCAGAATTGAGACATTTTTATCATTCCTTCGTTGACTATGAAACTCGCCGTTTTAGTGATCACGAGAAATTAAAAAGGATGGCGGGTCCTCTATCATAGTTTCAGCACTGTCGTTATAATTTAGGCCTATATACGCCCCATTCTAGTCCCACCAGTTCGCTGCACTTAAACAATAGCATCTGGCAGTTTATCACACAAAAAATGCGAAGCCAATCAACCGAACGCAGTGTGGTTTCTCTGCCAATGTCACGTCTCTGCTGCATTGTGCGTAGGCCTAATAAGTAAGTAAAGTCACTTATATCGCGGCGCCGAAATCGGAAAAACGCCGCAACAGCACCGGCACTATCACCATTGTATCACTGACGACACCATCTATAAAGTTACAATCTTACGGTATTATTATGCTCCGCCACCAAAGTGGGGCATTAAGTGAAGCTGCTGTCTGTCGTCTCTCTGTATGTCTGTCTGTCCCATGTCAGGACCGTTTCTTCTGAGCTACTCGGATTTTGTTTTCAGTTTTTCTCCCCCCCCCCAAAGCGAGGGAGGATGTTTTTACCGGCGTTGCTTTGTGTGTCTGTCTGTCTGTGTGTCTGTCTGTGACCACGATAATTAAAAAGATTGTGGACGGATTTGTACCAAATTTTACGGGAAGGTTCCTAGTGCGAAGGGAAGACCAAGTTCGTGTTTCGTTACGATCGGTAGAGGGATGTGCAAGTAACGGTCAAAAAGCTCGTATCGTATCGTAAAAAAGATGCGTTTTAGAGCCATGGCTACTATAGGACACCAATAGGAAGCCCCAAGCTGGAAGTCGACACCGGTGAGCGTGACCGGATGGCTAAAATAACAGAATTGGTGAAAAATCATCAGGACCAAAAAATAAGCCGTCAATATCGCGAAAATCAAGCGAGATAGCGCTGTGGTTATTATGAAACGTGCCGATCGTTTACCATGGTCAGCGGTTTCGCCAGGAAATGGCCGTCTGATGAAGCATACCTTTTCACTGTCATTGGGGCGATATCGCTTATTATTATTATTATATTATTAATATACGGAACATCTCATACAGACAGCTGCAGTAATTCGCTAGTAAGACCTTCGTTAAGCTGTGGTCACAAGAACGAACGATAGGAAACTCGAAGCTGCAAGTTATTTGCTACAAGAAATCAGATACTTAGCGTGTGTGTGACAATGTCTTTATATTGGTCAAGCGTTCTGCTGCAAAGTGCGTCCGTGTAAGTCGCTAATAGCAGTTGTGCGTCCGGAGGCACTGTGCGTTTGCGTGCATGGAGTTAATGAATGTATCGGAAGTTGATACTGTCACTTTTACGGTGCACATACTCTAAGATTGTGACGACGAGGCCGCGCGTATACCGTAAAAATACAAACAGCTGCATGACACCTGTCATCAAATTATTATTCGGCTCGAAGCTATATGCTACGGCCGAATATTGGATTTACCTTACTGGGCAATTTGGCGGTGTTCACGCATTCGGCTATAACTCTGCCGAAAGTGAACCACCGATATGCATGAAATCTAGAGCACTCCGAGTACATTTGTTGGTGGTTGGCTCTGGCAGATTTTGGGCGCGATCCGAGCAGTAGCGAAAGTTTGAAAGGCAGGCTGGTAAATAACGCACGATTTCGCCGATTTTCCGCCGGCAACATTTCACGAACTTTAAACAGAACAACGTCGATCGGTGTCGCGGTGAAAACTTTCGGAACAGAATTTTGAAAATTTTACCGTAAGGGATCGTTTTTCCAAAAAAAACGCAAAAATTACTCAACAAATTTCAAGGTCTTGCGACTTCAGGCTGCCATAACTCCGCAATGATTACAGATCGCCCGAAAATCACTACCAAAATAGCCCTCTACGGGATGTCAAGTTTCCATTTTTACCGTTAGCATCAATTCAAAATCATTCTGCTGAACTGTACGCCGCGTACAATAAAGGTACCTACCCACATTTTCGGCAACGTCCGATGTTCGATATTGCGTAAACCAATACGCCCTGTGCAGCCTGGCGGACTGACATGGAAGAAAAGCAGACCTGAATTAAAAACTGAAACTAAGTAACACGGCAGATAACTCAGTCGCAGGCACATGACACTAGGCATCGTCGAATGTAGGAAGTAAACAGCTTGTGAACAGACAGGGACCACTTCGAGCCGAATACTGTATTGTGGCATTCCACGCAATAGAGCCATCTAGTTATAATTAGGCATATGATGAGAGAGTTTGACTTCAAAATGTCTGATTTGTCTTTTCACTAATAAGGCAGTTTTTTAAAAATATTTTCATAATCGAATGTATAAAGTCGACGAGTTTTCAACAGTTTATGTTGTGCATTTTTGCGTTTAAAGTAAATATTTATGTTAATGAAACATAAACAGTAACAGAAGCGAAATATCACGGGCTGTGTGGGGATTGTCAGTGGTGTGGTCAATGGCAAAGCTTGAGCTTCCTGCAAAAACGACATCCGTCAAACCATCGCCAAAACATTCATCACAGGTGATTGTGTCGGCGACCCCTGCACCCGTGTCAACTTGGAGCGAATCTTTTTTGCCATACATAATCTCAGCATGTACCGACAGACAGTTGATCCGGTGGCTGGAAAGCTGGACATTGTCCTGGGTAGTGTGAGAGACTTGGTCTAGCTCCTCCAACACCGGAGCTTCGGCTCATCGCACCACTGCTGTTTGGCATTCTTCTCAGAGTCTATACGTGAGCATGTGAAGAAAGCGATCTGTGGGCCACAGCACGTAGACCACGACACATTTCCCAACATATTTAGAAATTTGTGTGAATTGGTTTTCGTGAATAATTAGACTACCTATATATTAGGTACTTTGCATTTATATGTAAACATAACTTGGTTGATAAATCGTTGGTCCCCAGGCCAAAATCCTTGTTACGCCTTTGAGTCGAGTCTGCTATAAATTTGTGTTTGCCTGTCTGCGTATCACACGTCACGTGCGATGCTTGGATGACCACTTGCTGTGTAGTCAACGAAGCAAAGAATGTAGATTTTTAACGTAATGCGATTTTATTGAGTCTACTCGATGAATTTATCTTTGTATGCTGTAGGTTGACTCAGTTGCAATACAACGGATGATGGAAGTATCTCCCGCAGTACGGCATCCAAGACGTGGCGCCATCTGGCGAATACTCAACCGTTGACAAAAGTCTCCAGTTTAAATGCGGATTTTATTACCACGCGACGCTATGCTAGCGAGACATATGCTCAGTTTATGCTGTCGTCGTACTATGTCTATTTATCTGTCTGCCACAAGCCGGTATTGTACCAAAATCGTTCGACAGATGATCACGGAAACCACGCTTTACGATAGCCCAGGGACTCTAGTTTTCTGACGCCAAAGATCTCAGCGAAATTCTAGTGGAGTCACCCCAAATGGGGGCCCCAAATACATGCGGAGTAGGTTAAAATCGGCGATTTCGACCAATATCTCGCTGTGTATGTCAGAAACGGTGCAAGATAAGGACATAGTTACTATGAACACTAATAGGAAATGGTATACGCTCTATCGAATGGCGCTATTTTATTGACCTTGAATGACCCCTAACTACCCCAAACCACCCGATTTTTCATATTTTGCATCGTCTGCTATGACTTCGTAGTGGGTGCAGATAGAAACTCGAAATTTGATAGGTAGGTTGATCGCAGCAAGTCCTGGACATGGATGAAATACCAACCCTGAAAGTCCCGTGGTTAGGTCATGTTAATCATTTAAATTTTGTTGGGAACTACTGAAGCTACAGTTGTCAAATTTTGTATGCAGAGCAGCTCAAGTGTAAGCCATGAGATGGTAAGCTATCTCCTAATGGGCGTGGTCAGAGCCGTGTGACCAATTTAAAAAAAAATGGTTCCAATTGGTGAAGCGAGGAACTTTAAATATCTCATGCTGATTCAGAATAAGAAGTACTAGTGCACGCATATTAGATTACCCACGAAAAGCAAGTGTTTGGGGTCACGTCATCTGTTTAAATTTTGGGACGTAAATGATAATATCCCACCAATGAAAGGCAAAAGCCTATGTGAAAAAGTTACTAAGTAGTGAAATATGCATGTAACACAGAGATAAAACACACTAAGCCCACGACCACAGAAGTTGTCAACCTATTTCATTATTTCAAGCAATGTCAACTATCTGTTGATACGGTATAGATGGACTTCACCGGCGAGTTAACAAGATAACAGCACCACGTACGTCACCGAGGATGTCATCATCATCATCATCATCATCATCAACATCGCGGTAACTCCTCTTACCGGGACTCAGCGGCGACGCACAAAAAATACTAACTGACAGACGGACAGACGAACAGACGCTATCGGTGACAAACACGCAGATATCGTATTATAAGCGAATGACACGACAATAAGACAATAATATACTGGGTCCTCCTGTGCATAGGTGACTTCACTTCAGTATGCATTGCGACCTGTCTGTTTGTTTGTCTGTCCTTTATTTTGTTTATCTTTCAGTTTAACTGCCTGCCGACAGACGCGCTACATAGTGTACCTACTGCATTAGGCATATGCTCTATAAGCCGTAACTTACAATAGGCCTATTATAAAATTATTACACGGTGCAAAGCAATTTTTGTGTAGCGAAATTTTCTGCTAAACGTGTATGTGTGATTTTATTTTATAAGATATAAAAGTCGTTCTTGCTGTACTGGTTCGCTACCGTTTAAAAGGCAGTGGATGCGAGTTTGGGTCTGGATAGCAAAATAAATCACCACACTCCAGATGACAACTCATCGGACATCTTCTCCATGTAATAACTTTGTGTCTTTCATGCTCGCGGTAACGTATGGCGATGCTGTCTAATGGTTCGTAGCTGATTGCATCTTAAATCTGCAAGGTCATTCGTTTACTGGCAATAAATTAGTATTAGTCGACATTTAATTAAGCTGGCGTACATCGTGCATCCGTAGAATCGGCCGTGCAGACGTCGCTCCAATTAAACGGCTAATTACTGCCTGCCTGCCTGTCCTCTGATCGTGCGCATGCATTTCCACTAGCAATTTGCATCGTGTGTAAACAGTCGCTGAAATGGGCCGCCGATGTTTCGTCGTATTTGCAACTTCCGAGCACTTGCTCACTTACAACTGCAGGCGCAACAGACTTTCGCAAATGAAGAAAAATCGGTCAACACATTGTCAACGGGGCTGTAAAATTGGGTTTTAAGAACTTAGGTTTTCAGGTGCTTTAAAAACCTTTAAAGATCTATTTAAAAAACAATTTATTTTTTTAGGTTTTTAATCGTATTACTTTATTTTAATTTATTTAAATTAATGAATTAAATTAATTATTTTAATCTCATTCAAATTTGAATTGTGATTTGTGAGATTCATGCTTCATTTTTCCATCGGTGACTGGAGATTTGTCTTTAGTAGGATATGAGACTGAGTCTTATGGGATGCAGATTTCAGATGCTTTTGGGTCACACTTTCGTGTTTAGCGACATCGGTCTTCGCAGACAAACGAACTATACCTAGAAAACCTTTTAAAAACCAAAAAACTAAAAAACTAAAAATCTAATTTTAAAAACCTAGATTTTTCCAGCCATTATTGTCAACACTACTTGTAATGCCAATATTTTGTAGATATAACTGCGGCGTCTAGCATTTTAAAGGGTATTATTTCATTACACAACTTCTTTCAACACCGCTTCATCGGTGCTCCCAATATGCCGACAACAAATACAATATGGCAGACGGCTGCCATCTTAAAAATCGAAAAATGGCCATATCTCCGCAACGGATTGTCCAATCGGCACCACATTTTGCACGAATACGGGCAGTTATAATATTTCCAAATTTTGAAAATCCAAGATGGCGGACGGCCTCCATCATGAAAAATCGATAAATGGCCTAGCTTATCTCCGCAAGGTATTGTCCGATTTGCACGAAATTTGGCAAGGATACGCATATTATACCCTCCGAACCGTATCAGCAGTCAAAATTTTGCACTTTTGGAAATCTAATATGGCAGACTGCCGCCATCTTTAAAAATTGAAAAATTGCTTTATCTCCGCAATGGATTATCCGATCGGTACAAAATTTCTCATGATCTCGCAAACTGACCCTCCGAACCCTATGGGCAGTTAAAATTTTGAAATTTTAAAAATCCCAGATGGCGGCCGTTTGAAAATATAAAAATCGCAATATCTCAGAAATGTATTAGCCGATTGAGATGAAATTAGGCAAGATGAGGCATATGGGCATTTTAACCCTATGAACTGTAACAAAATCGCATTTCAAAAGTCAAAGATAGCGGATAGCAGGCATTTTGAAAACCAATAAACTGCCATAACTCATCGACGGTTTGTCCGATCACCCAAAAGTGTGCACACTACATGACACGAAAACGCACATTGGCTCTGTTTACCCTATGGGCCATTACAGTTGTGAATATTTTAAAATCCAAGACGGCGGACAGCCGCCGTCAGAAATGTCAAAAATAGCCGCATCTTAGCTCTCAGCAATAAGTAATTTGACCGATAGCTGTGAATTTTGGCACGATGACGCAAATCAGTTAAATAATTCTAGATGGCGGACGGCCGCCATTTTGAGAAAAGATAAAGCGATCGCCAAAACTCACGAACGGTTTGACTGATCATCAGGAAATTGACGCACATTGGTCCTGTTTACCCGGTGGGCCGTTGAAATTTGGGACCTTGGAAAATGTCAAATGGCGGCCGGCTGTCATTTTCAAAATCGAACTAGACGGGTTGCAGTGTATCTGGAGACACACTGCAATATGCTCGAAAAGAGCGTTTACCATCGGCGTACTCGACAGGTGACACAAGTGTTTACTTATTTACTGACGCACAAGCTGTTTAGTTCCTGCATTCGACGATACCTAGTGTCACGTGCCTGCGACTGAGTGATACCAACGTTATCTGCCGTGTTATTTACTTTTGGTTTCAGTGTTCCATTGTAACTATGTCTCTGCGTCCGTGTTAGAAGCCTAGTGACTAACTAAATCCCAAAATTGATTTTTGCAATTTTAGACGTGTGATTTGGCTTGTAACACCGTGTTTTAAACGGCTAGTTTTTTTACATTTACATCACTGAAGCAGCATCAAGCGGTCTACTATAATTAATATCGTTGTGCGTGCAGGAGTAGTTGGCGGTGTGAATGCGGCTTGAGTAGATCAAGACTGCAAGACGGTTGACTGCTGGTGCAGTTGGCGACGTGTGCACACTACGTCTGCACACTACGGTCCAGCAGGTGCGTCAGTTTGTTTGTCATGAGGTGAATCGACCTAAGTCGTGTGCACACTACGGTCCAGCAGGTGCTCAGTCAGTCTGCTTGTCACGCAGTGAATCGACTTAAGTCGTGTGCACACTACGGTCCAGCAGGTAGTCTGTTTGTTTGTCATGAGGTGAATCGACCTAAGTCGTATGCACACTACGGTCCAGCAGGTGCATCAGTTTGTTTGTCACGCAGTGAATCGACCTAAGTCGTGTGCACACTACGGTCCAGCAGGTGCTCAGTCAGTTTGTTTGTCACGCAGTGAATCGACCTAAGTCGTGTGCACACTACGGTCCAGCAGGTGCTCAGTCAGTTTGTTTGTCACGCAGTGAATCGACCTAAGTC
>Ga0209363_1000718_pt1 | contig 13996 bp, 11 predicted proteins | sample WorMetexBAHAMAS3_FD_187385 | JGI IMG/M metagenome (GOLD analysis project Ga0209363, IMG submission 187385) | Marine gutless worms symbiont microbial communities from Max Planck institute for Marine Microbiology, Germany - Inanidrilus exumae... | ecosystem: Host-associated > Annelida > Digestive... | reverse complement strand
CATTTTCAATTTCCGAGTCCTCAGGGTAACCATTCCAGAGATTTCACCAATTTGCTTAGTTTTTACGCCCCTGGGAATGAAGTACCAGTGGGCCAAAAAAAAATAATAATAATAATAACTAAACAAGGTGAGTTACGGCTAGCGCTGACCAGTCCCATACAAACTAAAATATAATTATCTACATGCTGCTCCTATACAACAACCCTCGTGACATTTGCTAATATTTCAGTCATCCCTTAGAATGTTAAAACAAACTTTCACAGGCACCACTTGACCTGTTTCATGTGTCTTCTCTGCCTTCTCATCTATTCAACTACTTTCCGACTCAGAAACAAAATTCAATGGACTTGGATCATTAGAAGATACTGAAAGTTGCAAAGTGAGTCAATTTTTTGCAAACCTTTTCAATGTGGAGCAAAAACTCTTTGAAGCGTTTGACCTCCACGACGCTGCGTGAATCTTCAGACTCTGCCCCAGTCGCAATGTAAACGTTGATGATCTGCCGAGGATTGTGAATACTAGACGCCGTCAGACGCCCTAGAGTACCTTCAAACTGAGCTGCTCAACATCACAATCATCACCACAGTTTCACCAACTCTAACCCTAACCCTATTCTGTGTGAATACTGGACGCCGTCAGACGCCCTAGAGTACCTTCAAACTGAGCTGCTCAACATCACAATCATCACCACAGTTTCACCGCCTCTAACCCTAACCCTATTCTGTGTGAATACTGGACGCCGTCAGACGCCCTAGAGTTCCTTCAAACTGAGCTGCTCAACACCACAATCATCACCACAGTTTCACCGCCTAGGCAGCCTTTGATATACTGGCGCTATACAAGCTAGATTATTATCACTATTATTAGTTTTGACGGCCCCACAATTTGGCCGGGGAATTAAATTTTTTTGTGATAAAAATGCCACCACAACTTGTTCTTTCTCCTTTCTTTCTTTCTTTATTGTGGGCAGAGGTCCAGCCTACTCCTGGACCTCAGCACTGAGACTGTGTAATGGTCCAGTTCGCTAGCCCAGGGACAGGAGGGGAATTGTAGGTGTGTGCTCGTGTATGCATGACGTGACGAGAAGGCGGGGTTAGTAGGAGTGAACAGCTTGTCAGGTATTTCTAGCACGACTCGCTAGACGTGGCCTACTATCTGGCTTAGCCTGGACTGGTGCTCTCTGTTCACCAGCCAGTGGCCATTCAAGTCTATTTGCTTCAGCTCACGCCAGCATGGCCAACACCTTGACGCTGCTAATCAAGGCATCAGCAATGGTCACAGTTTATAGAGGACACCGTCGAACCCTCTTACCTGCCCGGGATTATTTACCGTGTTCATCATGTGCATAGGAATTATTAGAAACAATTCTTTGGTAGGCAGACGCGCCCAGGATGAGGTTTGAACTCCGTCTCATGAGCGCATCACGCCCTACTGCGCATGACGCTCAAGTGCTTTGACCACTGGTGGTCTACACCATTGGCAGGTTGTGGCCTACATTGGCAGGTTGTGGCCTACATTGGCAGGTTGTGGTCTACATCATTGACAGGTTGTGGCCTACATTGGCAGGTTGTGGCCTACATCATTGACAGGTTGAGGCCTACATCATTGACAGGTTGTGGCCTACATTGGCAGGTTGTGGCCTACATCATTGGCAGGTTGAGGCCTACATCATTGACAGGTTGTGGCCTACATCATTGGCAGGTTGCTACAACTTGTTAAATTTGATAGAAAAGCTGCAATAGAAACAAATGCAAAGTCAAACTTACTGTAATTACGTACTTGTATAACTAGTCATATTGGACTGATATACTGATGTTTGTCTCTAATATGTAGTAGGGTAGCAGTTTCACAACTACTCCACACTTGTGTCACGTCTCTAGTGAGACAATGGAACTCACCGGGAGAATACGCCTTTGTGTCACGTCTCTAGTGAGACAATGGAACTCACCGGGAGAATACGCCTTTGTGTCACGTCTCTAGTGAGACAATAGAACTCACCGGGAAAATACGCCTTTGTGTCGACCTTGGCAAGCTGAGGCAGAACTAAAGTCGGCTCAGAGTCCTTTGAGTTGGACTGAATGCCCTCGCGACTCTGCCGTTCTTTTAACATCTTCTTCACCGACCAGCACTACACATTGCAACGTTCATTTGTCACCAGGTGGCGCCATTTTTCACTTAACAATTAATGAAAAAGTTACCAGAAACACTCAGTAACAAACTAGAAAGGCGTTCAGTAGAGCACATATACGTCCCCCACCAACCTTGACCTTCCAAAATTTAACCACCTCCTCCCTGTGGCCAAGGGTATGACTAAGATTGGTGACAGTCGGACTTGAATTGGCGCCAGGAAGTTGTTCACAAACATATCTACCTATAAATCTACTGACGCCGGTGAAAACATAACCTCCCATCACCTTCAGTAATGACTTGGTGTTGGCAAAGTCACGTTTGGTAGAAATAACATCAAGAAACTGCTAATCAATCAGTTATTGTATGCCTCAAAGTAACACAGTTGCCTGATTACTGTGGCATCAATGAGCAACATCGCAAGCTATGCTTCATGTATCAGTTGACAATAAACAACAATATGTGCTCTGAGAATAACCAAAACAATGATACTTCTAAATAACTTTTATAAACATCTCTGTGACAGAAAAACAAAGCAAGAGCACACTCAGTAGAATGCATACTTAGCCTGCCACATTGTTACCAGGGTTAGGAAATAGCAGCAATCACCCTAACCCTAACCCTAACCCTTCCACAATTAAATCAACTCCTCTACAGTCCATAGACTACCTACTCCTTAAATTTCATGAAACTCTGCCCAGAACTTTGCAAAGGATCCAGTTCATAAACAGACAGACAGACGGACAGACAGACGGACGGACAGACGGACAGACACCAAGTGTCAACAAACTGTATGGTAGTAGTCGTCGACGTAAGGGTTGTCAGTGTGCAGTTGCAGCAGCTGGATTTTCACGACCCAGTCCTTCTCACGTTGAGTCATCAGGCCACTGTACTCATCAATAATGTCTTCTTCTCGCTGCCGTGTATGATGCAGCTGGTGCATCGCCGCTGCTCGGACTGCGTCTCCAGAAAACAACGACGGATGATAACGTTGTGCACGCTGCATCATCTGCTGCTGGTACAAATGCTGCTGCGGATGATGTAGTGAAAATGGAAGACGAGGCATGCTGTACACCATAGACACACAGACACAGCCATGATATTAAACGCAACACGACGCATGCTAAACACCATAGATACATCACATGGCTGTCTGGCACAGCGCTAGAACGCCGGTCTTCGGACGGCGATTTTTCGCTGTCCTGCGCTCGACCTGTAGCTGACGGGTGACCACTTATGTGGATAAACCGTCCGCTATAGGTTAACCAACCAGGCCAACTCAGCCTTTCATCCATTCGGGGTCGATAAATGAGTAGTAAGCTGCAATTGGATGTCTGCTACCTCAGTTACGGGTGGCGCCATCTGGTGAACGATTATGAAGAAAAGGCAGGCATGGTGTATTTGCAGGTAAAACTGTGTGATCCATGCCTGAGCGCTTTGAGATATACATAGTATATAAAAGGCGCTATACTAATACACTTCCTTTCCTTTCCTATCACAGCCACCATGACACTAAATGGAAGAGAAGGCATGCTAAATACAAGGCACATTGTTACACGTTGACTGACAGAGTCAAGGAGTCAGGTCGCACTCAGACATAGAAACTTTCACAGAGACTTGTATCCAGCCAATCATTTAGCAACGTACTGAAGAAACTCAAGCTAACACAACAAGAGCAGACATGGACTACTGTAACACACACGAAAAACGTGAAACTAAAACACTGTGTCATGTCCTGCCATTCTGTTTGCTTGACAGTACTCAACTGAACACAAATAGCATTATGATATGTGTACTGCATTACAATTACCAAATAATAAACACTGAACTTGTTATATATACCCGGGAAACATGTTTGGAGGAGCAGGTCTTCTTGGTCGCATCATGTTCATAAACTGTGCATGTTCACTGTTGTGCCTGCAAATCACCAACAACAAACATCCACGCAGCTTACAATCACACTAACTCCACCCTACACATCACGCACACACTAGCACACACTGACCAATTCCCCTACTCTCCCTGGGCTAGCGCACTGGACCACTACAAGGTCTCAACGCTGAGGTCCAGAGTAGGCTGGACCTCTGCCCACAATAACAAACAAACGAACAATGTGACACCGGCCAGACAAAAGCCGTGGAACCAGCTGAGCCATTCCTCAGTCGCAATTTTTGATTTTTCTTGCTGCTGAAAGACCGGAGTAATGATTCCCATGTTTTTCAATGGGAAGGACAGCCCTGAAAAATTGCACCTTTTCCTTGGGGGATCTGTGCCCCCATCTAATACATGGTTCCTTGGGCCCCACCAGAGTCAACCCCCAAATGGCATCATAATCACTTTTGCAGGGCTCACAAAACATGACCAACATACACACGCATAGACACACAGACACACTGACTGACCATGCTACTCCGTCTGTAGCAATGGACCGCTATCACTAGCTACTGCTGTGAGGCGGTCTAAAAATAAACCAAAAATTGTTCAATCTCCATACAGTGTTCTCCAGCTGAGGTTTAATCAGCCTATTGTCCTCTCAGAGCTTTGGTTCAATGACTGACATGCTGCGTGTCCTAAAAAAAGTCTCCTCTGAAACAAGTGGCGTCAATGAGTAAAAATGTGGGGATGTGGCGGCGGCGACGACAGCTTTCTGCATTCCAGACACGTTACTTACTGACATCCAGCCACTGCTGCCAAAGCACATTAAACACATCTGAACATGTCCTCGGCAAATAAATAAAAAAAATAAAATAGGATTTGTATAGTGCCGTAAAGTCTGAAGATAAAGAGGCAGCAGTTTGCATACAAAATATCACCAGTTGACAACTGTGATATCGTCTGATTGACAAGAAACTAACCTGTGTTGGCCAAAAGGAACACCTTCAGGCGGATGTGAAGAGTGCCGCAACATTCGCGGAGGATAGTTTAATACGGCAGAATGGAATGGCATGCCTGCTGGGTATCCTACAAGTACCATCTCACATTTGCTACTAGCAACCCTTTGACCCTTTGTGTAAACCTGACTAATCCAGTTCCCGTCGAGTCCTCCTTCTCCACCTGATCCACAACTGTACTTCTAGTATTCCATCATCAATGTAAAACACTGAAGGGAACGTACCCTAACCATTGGCCTGGCATTACCATCAATGTAAAACACTGAAGGGAACGGACCCTAACCATTCTTTCATTATGTTAAAGTAAACTGGAATAAATGAATACGCCCAACCCAGGACAAATGCCCACGACTATTCTGCACATTCTCAGCTTATACTTTATGTACCAGCATGAGGGACCATGTGCAGAGTTCAAAGAGTTAAAACTTCAAGCAAGTATGCAAGAGAACGGTAGAGCACAGTTCTGACCTGGTAATGGAACACGCGGGTGAACGTGGTCTCTGCTGACTAGGGTTAGGGTTAGGGTTAGTATGCAAGAAAACGGCAGACGACAGTTCTGACCTGGTACTGGAACGCGCGGGGCAACGTTGTCTCTGCTGGCTAGGGTTAGGGTTAGGGTTAGTATGCAAGAGAACGGCAGAGCACAGTTCTGACCTGGTACTGGAACGCGCGGGGCAACGTTGTCTCTGCTGACTAGGGTTAGGGTTAGGGTTAGTATGCAAGAGAACGGTAGAGCACAGTTCTGACCTGGTAATGGAACACGCGGGGGAACGTGGTCTCTGCTGATGCTCATGCGGGGGTTAACACTGTTCAGTACGTGCGGCGGTGCTGCAATACAGGGCACAGATGCTCATGTACTCATGATAGCTACTACATAGCCCAGTTTTGTGTTTCTCTTAGGCTTGCTGTTGACAAGAAAGCCAACCAATACACACACAGTCCGTTTTTGTCTAACTGGATTCAGTCCATATTCAGATCCGTTGTGGATAATCGGTGCAAATGCCAGTCCCGCTGCGGAACAGCACTAGCGACTTTCCAAACACCATTCACTTCACTTACTTGCTCAAACTACAGCTTTGCCACTGTTACTCCGTGCACCACCCAGCTCAGTAAGTGAGCAAAATATCAAAGATTCCTTGCCACCTTGGAGCTACTGATTTATCCACAGAATGGCTGTCAAACTGATCATGTTGTGAATTATAAACTTTCAGGCACAGAAACATACATCAATGCAGATCTGACGATACTTACACAATGACTGCAAATGGCGCTTGTCCTATATGTTTCTAAGCATCAATAAAAAAATTAGTTCTATAATTCAGAATAATAACTCACAACTACTATTACAATTGTGCACGATACAAATAAATAAATTAGCCCAATACGGGACTGGCGGTCGACTCCTACTTACTGCCAACTTCAAAGTCAGGTGACACAAAAACTAGGACAAAAATTAAAAATCCGGCCCAAAAAAGCTTCAGGTATTGTGCCGTAATTTAAGAATCCGTGGTCATTTGCCAGCCCCCATTATAAAGGGGGAGGAAATAGCGTTTGAAAATGGCCGAATTTCCGACTTTCAAGGGCTCGTGACCTTGACCTTGGATCAGGTCACACTGCATACCATCATGCATCATGCATCACTTGTTGACCTCTACCTACATACCAAATTTCATTAAAATCAGAGAAACCTTTTGTGGACGGACGGACATTTGAGACCGACTGTATTAGGTCGACTCGTAGAAGTAAGTACCTGGTGTCCACGGTGATGGATGTACTGGTCCAAGTCTCGCATCAGCAGCCGATGTCATCTTGCTGACAGCAGCTGTACCACTGCCACTGACTAACGTCGTCCTCTGTTTCAGACATTTCACAACTGCATTAATCTAAACACCTCAATGTGCTTGACGTCTACAACTAGATCATTGTAGCCACTCAAACACACAGCTGTCAAACTGACAAGGTTAGGGTTAGACACTCAAACACACAGCTGTCAGACTGACACTGGATGGAAGCACATATTCAACGTCAGTCTAAAACACTCATGTGAACGAGACAGACCTGAAGGCTGCCTGGTACAACTGGCAGCAGTCCTGGAATCCGTGTCACTGGCAGAGAACCAGCTGACGTCACTGGCAGAGAACCAGCTGACGGCGCTGATGACGGCTGAATGGTTGTCTGTCCTCCGCGCAGTTTTCTTTCAAGCTCCTCAACTGTCAACATCGGCACCGACTCACCGTTGGGCCGCGACTTTACAGCCGACTCTGAACTGCTCTGCAACAACTCTTGTTCTATCTCCTCCAATGTCTTTGCACCTCCCTGACATAAACCAATCACAACACACGGCACACTATCTCATGAACCAATCACAACACACGGCACACTATCTCATAAACCAATCACAACAGACTGCAGACTATCTCATGAACCAATTACAACACACGGCACACTATCTCATAAACCAATCACAACAGACTGCAGACTATCTCATGAACCAATCACAACACACGGCACACTATCTCATAAACCAATCACAACACACTGCACACTATCTCATGAACCAATCACAACACACGGCACACTATCTCATGAACCAATCACAACACACATCATTTTTCTTTATTGTGGGCAGAGGGCAGAGGTCCAGCCTACTTCTGGACCTCAGTGCTAAGACCACATAATGATCCAGTGCGCTAGCCCAGGGAGAGGAGGGTAAATGGTAGGTGTGTGTGGATGTGTGCGTGAAGTGTGGGGAAGGCAGGGTTAAGTAGGAGGTGAACAGCTTGTCGAGTATTTATAGCGCGTCCCTTCTACACGTGGCCTACTGTCTGGCTTAGCTTCGCCGAGCCCCTATAACTCTTAACAACCCACGAGAAAGCCTAACTATGAAAATATACATAATACAAACTAAACGAGGACAGCCCATACACTGCATTTTCCGAATACTATTTACGCTTGTCTGGCATACTGAATGATCCCTTCTGCTGCATGATGTTATTGGACGAGTGAATGATCCCTTTGGCAATGACAAAAAATGGGCCGCTGCGTTTACCACCAAAAATTGCCCGTTCCATGGTACCTAGGGCGCACCCACCCGAGTCATTAGCCCAAACGGCATCTCAATTGGTTCAGCCGTTCTTGTATGGGTTCCAAATGCAATGCTGCCCAATGCTTTGTCAATGGGGGAAGAAAACCACCTAAATTGCCCCTTACCTTGGGATTTTGTCACCCTGCTGGATGACCAAGCTATGGCGATAGGCAACATGCACAAAACATTTGGTAAAGATCGTGCATTTGGTTCAGGAGATATGGTCGCAGACAGACATACAGACACACAGACGTGCTCATTACAATACTTTGCAACCACTCCCGCGGGTGAAATAATTACATGATCCCAGAAACTCTGTCCTGGATAAACAGCCATTATATGTTTCCTGTGGTTTACGTCGTGATTCACTCATCATCAATAAATCTGCCAAGACTTACAGGAACCGTGGTGGAGTTGTTCAGCTGTGGATGATGAGTAGTGACTGATGATTTCTGCAGCAGCATCTTCAGCAGTCCCTGCAGCTCAGTACCACTGCTCTGTAACTGACTCTCACGTGCCGCCGGAGAACCCCAAATACTGGGCTGACCCATAACCTGATCGTTTAAACCACAACAAACCGGCCACGTCCCAATATGAAATGCATAAGTAATTTATAGGCTTACTAAACACACGTGCATACTTGTCATAAAAATACTGACACCCATAAAACACGATTTCTAGTTACGCAAACTATACAGCATTGGCAATGGCACATCACACACTAGCAATACTAAAGGAATCAGCCGGTGTGATAAAACACAAATCTTCCTAACTTTAATCAACGCTTCTGTGGTCCATGGTCTATCCAATCAACAATTTTCACGAAAATCTACCCAAAACTCTGAGTTATCAAGCTAATAAAAAGTACAGTGGCAGTAGAAACAGTACATCTGCCAGAATGTTGACTCTATCTTTAGCAGTAGTAGACTATCCAGCAGTGCTTGCATAATCCTATGTAAAACTCCAACTTGTGACAGACAGACGGATGTACACTGGGCGATAGCAAATAGCATGCTAGCATAGTGTCACGTGGTACAAATGTACATACAAGGTCGTCTGAGTCGAACAGTCTTGGAGGAGACTGAGGTCCAAACAATTCATCCAAGTTGACTGCCTTCTTTTTCTACACAGTGTCAGTATGTCACTATCAGTGGTGTCAATAAGTCACTAGCAGTGCTGGAAAACCATGAATGATACGATACGGTAGATTGACGTGCGCTCAAAAGCTGATGGGATGGCCAGCTTAATCTAGCACCCGGCACAGAAACAAAAAAAATAAGGAAAAAATCAAAAAACAAAAACTGAGTAGCTCAGAAGAAACGGTCCAGGCAAAGGTCCGTGGAGGCAGTCCGGGAGCAACATGTCAAAAAACAGTTTGCACCACCCGCCTCTATGATATAGTATAGCAAAAACTGCACAGAAACTAAAAATCACTAATAAACCATCAAACCACTCTATGGTCCAGCGTTCTGTGGGTCTGCCAGTGATCCTAACTAGCCTTTCAGCAGAGCTGACGTGATACTGTCATAGTGTCCTTCGTTATCCATAACCAAGCAGCTCAAAACAACGGACAATGTTGACTATGCCAATAGTCACCAATGCAGCTGTTTCTATGGCATTTTACTGGGTTTTCTGACTACATTTGGTTGGCAATAAGTGACCATTCCTAGCCACAAGCAAATAGCATCAGACGACGATTTTCGACCAATATCTCGCTATATCCCCAAAACGGTGGAAGATAAGGCCACACGGTTACCATGGAACGCTAATAGGAACTCGTACGTGCTCTATCAATTGGTACTATTATACGATTAATCGATCAATAATATTTTCAATCAAATGCATTACAATGTACTCATTGTTGTCTTATTGAAGAAAATAAAGTTCGGACTACATTGTTATGGTTCAGACCTTTCCACATCCACAACCCGACTGACTGCTGACAGAAGATTCCTTCTACACAGTCGTCAAACAAAGATGAACATCTTCAGACCACATCATTAACATAATAACACACACACGCACGCTGTACGGCTATAAAAACGAAGTACATACAATCGGCACACTGTGCGCATGTCTTTCTGTATCATCATCAACTTCATCATCATCATCAACAACCAACTGATTCAGTGTGTGTTCAAGATCACTCTACAACATCAAACAACACATTACATCAACGACACATTACTGGCCCGCCGACATGGTGTAGGGGCCACAACACATTACATCAACGACACACTACTGGCCCGCCGACATGGTGTAGGGGCCACAACACATTACATCAACAACACACTACTGGCCCGCCGACATGGTGTAGGGGCCACAACACATTACATCAACGACACACTACTGGCCCGCCGACATGGTGTAGGGGCCCAGACTAGTAACAGTCGTGGGCGTCTGTCATCTGTAACACTCCACTGGGGGGGGGGGCTGCACCCCTGCAAGCCAAGCGATGATGCCATGCTGCATCCAGTCTAATTATAGCTCCATGGCTGCACGGTGGGCCAGTAGTGTTACGTCCCGTTAGGGCGACACCTTGTTACATCACCAACTTATTAACAAACACGTTACGATGAGCGTACGTGCAGAGTGGAATCATGTCTACTTCTAATCTAGAATATGAGCAGCCAGTCACGTGACATCAGATGCACCGACCGAAGCAGAGTCCAATAATCCACACACACATACACACGACGAGACGTGATGTAAAATTTAACAACATAACTCACAAATAAAATTTAAATTCACTGTACTTGGTAAAAATGATGTATGAACAAAAAATGCTATTAAGTTTCCTTGTTCTGTATATATGACGGAGACATCGCTTCTTTGGTCAGAAGCACTTTCCTATTTTACTATGAATAACTGACAAAGGCGAATTTAATATTATCTTAGTCTGAAATCAGAACGTCTCTTAGATGCGTGTTTCTTGGTCCTTGCATTGGTGCGTTGCATGCGTTGCATGAGTTGCGTTAAACTACATGCAAACGTGTTGAGTTGCATGTCATTTGTATGGCTGGAAGTGGTCCACATCACAGCCGCGCTGTAATATCGTATCATGTGCATCATTTCCATGAAATACTGCATCCGGCCATCACTAATGCAAGTTCAGGTGCCACACCTCTTGCAGTTCCAGCTCATCACAATCCTCCTCGTCAGGATATCCAGCTTCATAGCCAACATATGCCAAGTGATCATGATGCGTTTCCCAGTCGCCATCAACTACACAAAACATCACATAGAAATTACACACAAATAATGTCACAATAAACTCCATCTATACTACCATCCACGTTAACTGATACAAGTAGTTTTTAAAAGGTATAAAAAGAAACCAAAACGTGTAACAAGTCACGTGTCTACCCCGACAACCCACTCTGTCATAGTGCCACATGTGTGGTCACAACCACAACTTAGTAATATATTCCAAACATCATCGAAATCCGTCCTTGGACTTTTACCGTGCATTGCTATACAAGCTGCTCACGCCTACTTAACCCTTCCTCCACCCTACACAACTCGCACATACACCTCACACACCTACCAATTCCCCTCCTCTCCCTGGGCTGACGCATTGGACCGACATGAAGGTCTCAGCGCTGGGGTCCAGAGTAGGCTGGACCCCTGCCCGCAATAACAAACAAACGACGCTATGCTAGCACAATATATGCTGTCATCATGTGTTCGTCCGTCTGTCCATCCGTCCGTCTGTCACAAGACGGCACTGTACCAAATAGACTAAATGCAGGATCATGCAAACAATGCCGTACGATAGCCCAGGAACTCTAGTTTTCTTATTCCAAAGATCTTGGCAAAATTCCAACGATGTCATCCCAACGGAGCACCAAACAGAAGTGGGGTAGATTACAATTGGCAATTTTCGACTAATATCTCGCTATATTTCAGAAACGGTGCAAGATACATAGTTACTATGGAACGCTAACAAGAACTCGTACGTGCTCTATCAAATGGTGCTATTTCCAGTGACCTTGAATGACCCTAACTACCACAAACCATCCTATTTTTGACATTTTGTACTGCCATCCATACCTTCATAGTGTTTGAAGATATACACTTCAAATTTACTAGGTAGGTTGAAGGTAGCAAGTGCTCGCTTAAGGATGGCAAACTATCCCTTAAAGGGGCGTGGTTAGGTTATGTAAACCATTTAAATTTTGGTGGGCACCCACCATATGTCTGGAATGGCTATTCGTCTCAAGTGCTGTCAACTTAGGTGGATTGGACGGTCAGTGTGGTTAACTGGTGACCGTTATTGGTCACAGTTTACCACACTGACTGTTGACATCTGTGTACAGCAGAGTGGTCGTGAGGCACTGCTTCACACGGGTCTGTCAGTGGCAGCGGAGACTTGCAGTGGTCGAAATCTGGCCATTGTTCCCATTACTTTGGTTACTGGCTTTTACAATTTATCACTCAAGCATCGACAATGCAAGCTAAACTAAGTCATCTGCATTATCAGTCCACTAAGCAATGCCGTATTTTCACTAGTTCTCCTGTAAAAATGTAAGTTTAATGCTTCAATAATCAATTAAACGTTTCTACACTGTCAGTCAACAATGTAATATAATATAATTACAAATATAAATTAGCCCCATACGGGGACTGACGGTTGACTCTTCACAACAGATGGACCGTGCCAACTTCAAAGTCATGTGACACACAAACTAGGTCAAATATCGAAAATCCAGCCGGATCAACTTTAGATATTGTGCCCTAGTTTAAGAATCAGTGGTCAGTTGTCAGCTATCATTGTAAATGGTGGAGAAAATAGCTTTTTGAAAATGGCTGGATTTCCAACTTTGAAGAGCTCGTGACCTTGACTTTGACCTTGGATCGGGTCATACTGCATACTGTCATGCATCACTCATCGACCTCTACCTACATTCCAAATTTCGATGAAATAGAAGAAACTTTTTGTGGACGGATGGACGTATGTACGTACAGACGGAAGGACATTTGAGACTGGCTTTATTAGGTCGATTCTGTCAACCAAACAAAATTAACAACAAACTGCTTACAGTTTTCTACAAAGCTTCCAAATGTTTCATCATTTAAGTCATTAATGTCGTCATCTTCTGGAGCTTCAACTAACTGATTCGGATCTTCATACATTGCCAACAGTGCCACGTTCAAGCTACAATAACAAAAAAACAACATAACAATAACATTAATTGTGCCGGCGACGGTGGCGAATATCGGTTGGTGTCAAGGTTAGGGTTCTTAATAATCATCAACGCGATGTCAAGGCAAGATCAGATCCCCGGCTGTCCTGGAATGCACTAATTGCTAACGGCATGCACGCGACAGTAGGGGGGGGGGGCACTAAGTGAGACTGTAAGACCATATGTGGAATAGCCTACTGCACTGTAGCCTGGTCATCGCATTACAAACAAAGAAAAACAGCAGACTGAAAAGTACAAAAATCACTAAAATTCTACCTAAATTTAAAGGCACAAATTATGAAAAAGTACTGAAATGAGTTGACATGCATGCCAGGGTACGAAATGACCTGGGTACGACTTGACCAAACACCTTCATGCGTCCCTACCATAACTTATAAGCAAGTGACAACACTCGCATATACGCATATATAGCATTATTTACAGTACTATGTAACTAAGTAACTAAGAAAGCCACACCACGAAAGCCTCATCAAGATTAAGTGATTGATCAGTGAGTCCAAACTTATACGATTAATCGACTAATATTTTTTTACGCGGTGACTATTGATCCGGACACCGTAAAAATAGCCAACTGGCTATTGATCCGGCAACCGGAACAATAGCCATTCGGCTATTCATCCGGTTGATATAGTTTCTTTCTTTCTGTTATGCCCACAAAGACCTAGCCCCTTTTTCTTATATATCCC
>Ga0209363_1000717_pt1 | contig 14006 bp, 7 predicted proteins | sample WorMetexBAHAMAS3_FD_187385 | JGI IMG/M metagenome (GOLD analysis project Ga0209363, IMG submission 187385) | Marine gutless worms symbiont microbial communities from Max Planck institute for Marine Microbiology, Germany - Inanidrilus exumae... | ecosystem: Host-associated > Annelida > Digestive... | reverse complement strand
ATATATAGTTCGCCGTTAAATGCTAACCAACCAATCGTGTTGTCTATCTGCCTGCAGTTACTGTGTAACATTGTTATGGCAAAGGCCGTAAATATTATGGCGTGGGACACGCTCGTATAATGGGCTATGCAGCCTGCAAGCCGATCTGTCAATGATAATACAGTTAACATCTTCGACAAAACTGCTTTACGAGGCAAGATGGTCTTGCCTTGATATGATATAATTAACATCATGTTAGTACGTGTGTTTGTCTTCCACGTTTTTGCATTGATGGTGAATGCATCACACTCGTCTGCGGGTAAATCTGTAGTATATTGTATTCCGTTGTCAGTTTCATTTCTGTATTCATGTGACATTCATCCGTTTCACTAATCGCGTGGCCAGACAACGTGGCATCAGCTGTACTGTTGAACTGTTGGGGACTTTTGCTGGCTTAACTTTTAATGAACAAAAGCGTACTTATATTTCGCCAACATATTATTGCTCGGTTTTTGTTCGCCGTTCGGCCACTGGAGAATTACGTATTTTCTTCTCCGGTGATTCCATTTGATTGTTAGTTGTGAGGCATTGTGCTGTTTATATCGCAAGCAATATATTTTTCTTAAATCGTGAAAACCCGAATAACCATCTTTTTGACAGCTGCATTCTAAGTAATTTGTATTGCAGAAACACATGTGTCTTGAATAAGGTTGTTAGTGGTGACATTACAGATGCTAGCACTTAGTTTGCCATGAAGGCAAGTTTTCCGATTTTTAGCACGTTGTCAGTTTGAGCCTTGTACAGGTTTTACACCAATACTAGATTTTCATATGCATTATTATATTTGCATATTCATTTTGCGTCCGGCATTATGCATATAATGTTCTGTCATCGCGCACTGTGGTATATTTAGCTTGTTATTTGGATTGCATGACATATATCAACAAATGAATAATCATCCTGCGTCGCATTATGTTTGTGTACATAGTTAAGTTGCTATTCTGGCAAGGATAACTTGTACAGTTCAGTTGTAGAGCGGTATACGAGAAATATTTTAGATACATTTGTAAATAGTTACTGTGGTTTATTCTGTCATAATGGTACATCGTTCTTTGGCATTCTGTCATTAGGCGGGTCTGAGATTCCAGTGTCTCCTCTCATCTGTTCTCTAAGCCTCTCTGCTTAACTTTCCAGTATGTAACTTTCTTTTTTTCATCCATTGGCCAATCCACTGTCGTTGTCTGCCTGCGTAATTATTAACCATCAACGTACTATTACTTTTAGACACAGTCGACCTAATAAAGCCCGTCTCAAATGTCCGTCCGTACGTACGTACGACCTACCGGCGTACGTCCATCCGTCCACAAAAAAGTTTCTTCGATTTCAATGTAATTTGGCATGTAGGTAGAGGTCGATGAGTGATGCACGATGGTATTCAGTATGACCCAATTCAATGTCTAGATTATGAGCGCTTGGAAGTTGGAAATCCTTCCATTTTCAACAGCTATATCCTCCGCCATTTACAGTGGGAGCTGGCAACTGACCACCGATGCTTAAACTACGACACAATATCTAAATTTGATCAGACTGGATTTCTGATATTTGATCAAGATTTTGTGTCACTTGACTTTGAAGTTGGCACGGTCCGTCCATTGCGAAGAGTCGACCGTCAGTCCTGTATGGGGCTGATTTATCTCAGCTATTACTTCAATGGCTGTCTGCCCATAGGTGACACATTTCGGTTGGTTTTTACTACATGATGCTATGATAGCACGGTATATGCTGTTGTCGTGTGTCTGTCCGTCTGTCACAAGCCGGCACTGTGCCAAAACGACTAAAAGTAGGATCACATAAACAACACCATACAGGGACTCTAGTTTTATGACGCCAAAAATCTAGGCGAAATTCCAACGGCATCACCCCCTACGGGGATGCCATATAGAGGTGGGGTGGGTTCAAATTGGTGATTTTCGACCAATATCTGCTATATCTCAGAAACGGTGCAAGATAGGAACAGTAATAGGAACTCGTATGCGCGCTATCGAATGGCGCTATTTCCAAATACCTTGAGAGACTCCTAACTTTCCCAAAGCACCTCATTTTACATATTTTTATCGCCTTTTATACCTTCGTAGCTGATCTTCTTGTCCTAAGGGACGTATGGAGATGCAGGAACAGTAGCTGTATGGTACTCCTTATGCCCCACAAGCGCCTTCAGAGTGCAGAATGCATTGGTAGCTGCTAATGTGGATACAACGTACAAGTTGGCAACTTGCTTAAATACAACTGAAGTAGCTAAGTTTGAAGTAGCTAAGCTTAGTGCTTCTGTTTACCAAGGAAAAGAAATAAGTACCGGGCTAGGAATCAGTGCTGGCCCATTTGATCCCTGAAGGACTGTAGGAGTACCTTTTACATTTGTTATTGTGCATTCCATGCGTCATTCCCAGAGTTGCAGTACTCGAGTATGGACCTGGACTTGTCAAATTTTGCCAGACTCAAATTGTGTTTTTTTAAATCAACTTGTATGATCAGTTATAATTTCTAAACAGAAACCTTACTCAAATTATACTTTTTCAATTACCTAATTACCTAGTTACCTAATTTCAATTCACTTATATAATCTAGATCTATTATTATTGTTATAGTTTTCTTTTTCAATTATTTTACCTCTAAAATTAATACTCATTAAGTCTTAATATTTATAATATAATTCTAACTTAAAGACGTGATATGACCTAAATTGTGTTGTAAGCGCCGTTAAACTCCAACCATCTTTGCCAGACTTGCTTATCGCGCATTCGGACTTAGCCGTCCTAAAATCGAGTCTTTGTTCAAGTCCATGCGTTGTCTGTGCCCACGTTGAGTGCATCAGTTGAGCTTGTATTTAACCATGGTGACATTTTCATGCGATCAAATAGGTCCAGACATTTTCGTCGCTGGTATTTCCTAAATGCAGCAGTATGTGAACTGTAATGATGCAACGTTGTCATGCACTTGATAGCACATTAAATGTTGAATGTTGATGTTAACGTTAAAATGGCTCAGTCTCAGACTGAATGAAACTCGATACCAGGCTCGGAAATGACAGCAGTGGACTCGGACTGGACAATAATGGACTTGGAAGATGCTAGACGTGTTACAAGTCTGGGGCCCGATTTACCAAAAAAACTCTTAGGAAGAATCCTAAGTTTATCATAAGTTTTTCCTAAGTTTATCTTAAGTTTATTCTAAGTTATAAAATTAAGATTTTCATAGATTTTTACATGTAATTTACTAAAGCAATCTTATAACTTTTTAAGTTCTTCCTATATCCATGCGGACAAGTCTGTAAAGAAATGTTAATTTATTTTTGAGAAATTGCATTTTTCTTATTAAGTCGATCTTAAGTTTTGCATAAGTTCATCTTAAGATTTTCCTAAGTCACACTTTATCCTAGGTTTTTTCCTAAGTTTGTCTTAAGTTTTTTTTGTAAATTGGGCCCCTGGTCATTGCAAACGTGGCACTCACTGTTGAGTCGAATAAAAATATCAGGTGAGATGCCCAAGTAGCAATTTTACCTCCTTGATTGGACAGCATTGATTGAACGATGACTAATTGACCACTGGTCAATGGATAAGTCTTTTTGCATACATCTGTTGTTTCGTTACTGCATTGTGTCACTGTTCTTTTTCAGTGATGTGTATTCGTAATTTGCCGCTAAGTATTTTAGGACACCATATAAGTATTTTTGTGTTTTACAGCGTAATCTGTACCGGTATTTTAAGAAATGGCTATTAGTTATTACCCACATAATGCTATGCTAGTGCAGTATTTTCTGTCATCGCGTGTCCGTTCGTCTGTTTGTCTGTCACAAGCCGATATTGTATCAAAATTGCTAGACATAGGATCTCAAAAACAACGCCGAATGATAGCCCAGGGACTCTAGTTTTATGATGCAAAAGATCTCTACAAAATTCCGATGGGATGACCCCAACGGAGGCACCAAATGCAGATTGGGTAACTAAAAGTTGCATTTTTCGACTGGTCGAGAAGTCTCCCGAGTCAGACGCAATACGGACGAAAATTCGTGTCCATCCGCCACGGTGATCCGCATCCACGAGGGTGCGCTGGCAGAGGCACACGTGTTGTCATCTGGGATTAACAATGACGATGTTGTTAATCCCAGTTGTCATCAGCAGCTTTGGTGGTAGTCGAAGTTTGTTGATCACAGTTATGGTCCGGTTAAAGCCAACGTTTCAGCTGATACGAAGCGTCGTGTGGGTCTCTCGGCGATAACTGAGCTTGCTATATATATAGTGTTCATTGCCTGCCGTTGGCATAATGCCAGTTTTACATTCGTGTAATAGTGGTTCTGCAGCAGTTCAAAACCATGTTGTGCATTGCTTTTTTACGCCAGTGCAATCAATTGCCTGGAAGGACTCGTCTCTGAAATGACCCATTGTGTCAGGAGTTTATGAGTGTTAATTCCTGCTAACTCACTGCACTAATTTCGTTGTATTAATTTTACCAATCATGAAGGGAAATTTTACAATTTTTACAGGTTTGCTTAAACACATTGTAAAAATTATGATTTATCTGGTATTGATTAACTATATTACTAAAGTACATGAAGTGGCATAACAGTGTGGTAAAAGGTAAAAAACGGCTTCCCATACTCGTGACCGAGCGTTGGGCCCGAAGCTGATCCTGGTGTACAGGCAGTCAGCCTGCAGGTGACTTAGGTCATCCAGCCGACAGTAGGCTGCCACTACTTTCTGCCAGGCCTGCGGTTACCTTCCCAGCCGCAGAGCATCACCGCCTTTTTGGCCGGTACCAAGTTACACTGCTTGGTGACAGAGGCACGTAGGTGTTAACAACTTGCCCAAGGTTGTTACGCAGCTTTTGCCCTGAGTAGGATTTGAACCCACGACCTGTTAATCGCAAGTCCAACGCTCTACCCGTAGTGCCACCGCGCCACCTATAGCAATTTGTTAAGTAGCAGCAGAGTTTTATTTCCAAATGGTTTGGTGAAATAGCCACTTTTTCGGGTATCATTACATGAACTATGTTTTATGCTTTTGCAACTCGACTGTCGGCGAAGACATTATGTTTTTAGCCCGTCCCATACGTCTGTCATTTGTCCGGTCAGATATTGTTAACATGATATCTCATGAATGGCTTCAACAGTTGTGATAAAACTGACAGGGATTCAGTGTGATTTAAGTTGTGGATATGTTTTCAGTTTCAGTTAAGTTATCAGTCTAAATTTTCAGTTTCGGTTTTTTTCAATTTTTTTCTGTTTTCACTTATCATTATCGTTTCCATAGTTAAATTCTATCCGTTAACGGAATGAATCTGTTTCCATTACCGTTAACATAAATCACACTGTAGCTATGGTCTGCATAATAGCCAGTATAATGCACACAAACTGCACTACCCGAGCATTTTCATCAAAACTGAAAATTTTATGGCATATACTGTATATGTGTAGGCGTGCGTCCGTCTACATCGTGTACGTCTTGTCATACAATGTCGGCGACAGTTTTACAACGAAAATTGAAATAATATTTATTCAGTTTCAGTTGTTATTTTTTCCGTTTAGTTTTCGTTTTTTCATTTTTTTCCATTTCTGTTATCGTTATCGTTAACTGAAGTAAATTCTGTCTGTTAACGGAATGAATCCGTTACCGTTAACTTAAATCACACTGCAGAGAGTATTCACTAACCCCTACTGATGACCTGATTAGATTCTGGAGGTCAAAGGTCAAGGTCACAGCAGGCCGTCAAGGTCAAACCTTGTGAACACCATATCTCATGAATTACTTGAGCAATCTCGATGAAACTTACAGAGACTAACCACTAGCCGCTTCTCATTACCTGATTGTATTTTGGAGGTCAAAGTCAGGTCAAGGTCACACCTTCCTTCAAGTATATGGTGGTGGTTTTGAAGGCGTTCATGTCAATGCTGGGGCGTCGAAGTCCATATTCCAATTTAATATTTTGCACCCCTGTATTCACTTTGTCGATGAATCTGCCTGAATGTCTAACACACAACAGCACTGTTAATTGGAGTGTATGTTTCGCTACTTTATTGTGTCTATGTTTTGTATATGTTTTTGTCTAGTTCGGTTTTCACTGTCTTGATAACATCAACCTGTTTCTGATGTCTACAAAACCCTTTTTATCCACCCCCGATTTCCGTGAAATACTTACTTTGTGAAAACTCCAGTATACAAGCTAGAAGTAAATACCATTTTCGGTCCACCCCCCACCCCCCAGTTGTGAGTACTTACATTTTAAAGTCCTAAACTGACATTTCTAACAATTTCACCTGTTATAATAGCGATACAATCTGTGTGTGATGGAAAGGTCATCAAAACACAATTGCAAAATCATGATTGAGTAGACCTGTCAGCATACCCTTCATGTCATTTAGTGCTTAATATATTGTTACTTGCTTACTTAATTTTTTTCGTCTTAATTTTTTCATCCTATAGACATAACAGTGGTGGAAGCCATATAGCGGACCTGTAAAACTGGCTGCATTTAACAAGCGAACTGAATATCTGCAATGTATGCTTTTTCAGGTCGACTCTTCGACAGAGTCGACCTATAAAGACGGTTTCAAATGTCGTCCCTGAAGCAGTCCATCCGTCCTTCCGTCCTCAAAAAGTTTCCTTGATTTCAATTAAATTTGGCATGTAGGTAGAGGTCGATGAGTGATGCACGACGATATGCAGTATGACCCGATCCAAGGTCAAGGTCAGTTGGAAATCCGGCCATTTTCAAAAGCTATTTCCTCCGCCATTTACAGTGGTAGCTGGCAACTGACCACGGATTCTTAAACTATAGGGCACAATATCTAAATTTCATTGGGCTGGCTTTTTGAAAAATGTCGTATTTTTTGAGTCACGTGACTTTGAGCTTGGCACGGTCCGTCCTTCCGTGTGTGGAGTCGGACGGCGATTGCTGATTGTGGTTGATCCAGTTTATAATTGATGTCCAATTGTGGCAGTGTAGGCGGTGTCCGTCCTGTTTCCCCAATCGGTCCCTGTTGTCCATGAGAAAAGAGGCTTTCATGACTTATGAATTTGTGAAGATTCAGCTTTCTGGATATTGCTCACCCACTGCAGAGCTGTAACTGCAATCAACGTAATCCCGTTTGACATTTTGACATTTCCGTACTAAATTTTTGCATAACGTGTAACCACTGAGCTTTAAAAAAATGGGGCAGAATTGCTTCGGGTCATATGATAGTGATATTAAGTACTTAGCTATAATATACATTGGACTTGCATATTATCACTGATAAACACTAGAGTCATTCAAATTGCAAAAATGTCATCAAAAGTGTTAGTTTATGTGATACATAATAATAATCATAAAGGCATACTATATAACCTATTTGTGTTGAAAGTGCTGTTAACTTCTAAAACAACCGACCAACAGATGTCATTAGCTTTTTAACAGGATGATTCGTGCTTTGCTTTGGGCTATGATGATGTTTAAAAGGAATGCTAGCTGACATATTACTGCGTGTGATAAGCTCGTTATATATATTCCGAACATTCTGTCAATGTATTATGAGGATAGGGATTAGTTTCATCGATTCCGTTAACAGTTATAATTCACTGCGTTGAGCTTCATCGTAACAAAGATAATTGCCAAGGCTGTTTAATATGTGACAGTTGGACTGCATTCTGTTTGTAATGGGTGCAAGTATCTAACATTTTCTGACATGTGACATTTTAACGATAAATGTGCTTTTGCATGATTGATTTGTATTGTTCAGCGTATAACAGCTAGTGTATTGGTTAATGTTTTGACTTAATTGACAGTTCTGTGCTTATGTATATACAACAGGGCGTGTAAGCTTTTATCCCAGATTTACTTTCATTCATCTTTCGCTAACCTCTGGTGCCGTCGATGTATACAGCTCTGTGGATAAAGACGAGCAAACGATGGTAATCTATAACTTCATGCAAAACATGCATGCTTTTCAGTTTTCTACAAGTAAAAAAATCCGAAACAATGCAACTGAGATTAATAATAAAATGAAATAATATTACTAAATTTAATTACTTGCTCCCGGTAGGTGGGCAAAGTATTGTGATCAGCGTGTTTGATTGTCTATCTGTCTGTCTGTTTGTCTATGTGTCTGTCTGCTCACATATCTCAAAAACTACATGTCCAAATATCACAAAATTTTCGGTACGTGTTACCTGTGGCCATGACTCAATCCTTGCATACTTCGGTTTTTGTGAATGACGTCATGTGTTCACATATTCGAGCCAGTGGGCCTAAAAATGAAGCACTACATTATGTTTCTTCAAGTTCGCCAGGTGTAATAATAATTGCATAATAGTTAGATAATAATATTAATAATAATTTATCACTTGACTAATTAATAATGAAATATTTACTGATAACATAAGCAGTCATGCCTGCAATATATAACACCAGAACTGGGAAAACCGCATATATTACATTAAAGACACTGTGATTCAAAAAATGACGCCCGAATATTCATATATCTGTAGTTTCTAGAAATGTTGACCAATTTCTATAATATTTGGCCTACAGTGTATTTAGTTAATTTGCAACATAACAGTTATTAATGTACCCACCTCACCTACATACTGCTGCTGTACACTACCTTGGGAAACAGGTCACGTGCATGATGATAACTTTCAGGCCTATCAACCAAAGTTACACATTACATCTGCACAGTCTAAAACTAGAACGGCGTTCAGTTCAAAGGAAAGGAAAGGAAGAGTATTTATATAGCGCCTTTTATATGCTAGGCATGGATCACACAGTTTTACCTGCAAATACACCATGCCTGCTTTTCCTTCGTAAGCGTTCACCAGATGGCGCCATCCCTGACTGAGGCAGGAGACACCCAATTGCAGCTTACTACTCATCTATCGACCCCGAAGGGATGAAATGCTGAGTTGGCCTGGTAGGTTGACCTATAGCGGACGGTTTACCCACATAAGTGGTCACCCATTAGCTACAGGTCGAGCGCAGGACAGGGAAAGTTCGCCGGCCAAAGACCGACGTTCTACCACTGTGCCACGCAACCAGCCAGTAGTTAATGCTGTTACATTTTTGTGTGAAAGTAATATGGTGCAGGACTTGTAATGTGTGCACGCTTAGTGCAAAAAATGACGTTTGCTCGTTTTTGTATTGTTTGTATCATCGTAAATGACTGTATGTATGATTCATTACGTATACACAAATGCAATTACAAGTGTACAACAAGTCAGTACATAGTTCAAGTACATTTACACGAAAAAAGCAAGCTTGCAGTCAAAGACAGAAACAGCCAACTGGATGAAACAGTGTTGTTTTTGATTATGGCCCACTGGCTCCATTAATATGTGAAAACGACGTCATCCACGAGAAGTAGATAACGTATAACATTGTCGTCAAAAGAGGACTGATACGCGGCCACAGTTAACATCTGTGGAAGATTCAACTGACACGGCATCTCGCGGTCCCTCTGCGACAGCTGAGCTTCTTGGAAACAACCCATTTCATCCATGTTCAGATTCGACGCATGGCGATCTTATCTAGTATGACTGTACAACCACGTATATGAAGTCTTTCTCTGGTAACGTATAAAATACAGTACGAATACGTAACAATGAAACGCAACAGTTTATCACGCAATATAGCTGACACATTTTGATTCGTTGACAATTGACAAAATGTTCCAGTGATCACGCAGAAATCGACGTAAAACGTGTAGAAACTTGTCAATAACAGGCAGAAAATGTAAACATTTTATCAAATAATACAATACAACGTACGTACACTAATTACAAAACAGTTTATCATAATACAACTGAAATGCTGCCGGCTGCGTGCGCGTCATAGGTAACAGTTTGGCAGTGTACTACAAGCGAGTAACGCTTAGTTTTCTTACTGCATGCAACTTTGTCGACTTAATTTGCATAGATCTCGATGAAAGAACGCGTAGCTAGGGGCTGCCGCTAACGAATAATTTTCTACTCGAGTACTCGTCCGAGTACCTTAACGATTACCCTAGTACTCGTTAATACCGGAAGTACTTTAATTCAAGCTGTCAGTGACGAAGAAGGGTGTAGTGGACTGGTTAGTCAGCGTATCTGGGGCCCCGATGGGTCAAGGCCTTGATCAAGTGTGACCGTTTCGCTGTGCACAGGCTCCAGGCTGGCTGTTCAAATGAAATCGCGAGGCCCCAAACTTTACATAAATTCCAACAATTCGTCAAATGACTGCAAAAACTGCAACAGGAAATGAAATTTCTAACCGGAAATATAAATAAACGAGCACTCGAGTAATAAAGAATTACTCAAGTAGTTTACTACTCGAGTAGTACTCGAGTATTCGAGTACGCGCGGCAGCCCTACGGCGGCGTAGCCGAGATAGTGGACGTTCGGCGTATAGCAACAAGCGACAACATCAAAATGATCACAACCGAGAGAAAATGCCATATAGCAATGGCAAGTCGGAATAAGACCCTATCAGAACGTAAACACCGGGCACTTTAGTGAGTCCAAGTAGAGCAGTTGGTCCCAAGTGTGTGTGTGTGTGTGTGTGTGCGGACATCATTTGAACTAAAATCACCGTAAATATTTGACCTAGGTATCTGGCAAGCTGGTTCGCCTTGACACCATCTAGGTCAACTATCTAGGTCAAGGTCGTAGTTCAAAGTTCCGGTCACAAGAGGAAAATGTTGCTAAAATTGTCGGTGCGACCTCGAGCGAGGGCTATTTTGGTAACGGAGACTGTTGCCTGTTATTCGCTTTATTAGGCTACCGCTAAGGTTATGGTGACAACTGGGATTAGGGCTCGTATTTCGATCTTCCAGAATTATAGTGTACGTTCCCGTAGAAATTTGCGCCGTTCACATTTCATTCTGATACAATAATTTCGATTCGTTCCGACCAGCACGAATCCCCTCTCGAGGCCAGTCTGGCCTTGAGGCTTTAACATCACTGGAATGTTATGCCAAAAAGGCCGAAAATCGAGGCCCAATAAGTTCATGAGAAAAGGCAACAAGCCTGGAGATGCCACACATTCTGGGTCAGCCGGTGAGTTTTCAGCTGGGTCCGGGATTACGCCCTGGACGCCCAAGGGGTTCCCCACAGTTTCGATATTTCGCATGGTCTCTCATCGTTCTGACGATACCTTTGTATACATAAGGTAAAGCGACGTCAATGTAATCTATGGTCACGATACGATCTCCGTGTTGCAGGTACGGTCATGATGTCATACTGTGCGAAGTTAACTGGTGAAGATTTGACACGTTGTTTAAATAAAATCGAATCTGTGGGTTTAACAAAAGCTTACAACTAGCGCCAGATCGGCGATCTGTATGTAAGTGCTGCAAAATGTTTATAGTTCCTTGCCCTACACCACGGCGGCCAGAACAGCTGGCACAGATGGAAATAAAGAAATTACACCACTGTCACCATATGTGTAGTTCGTTTAATTTTCCTGTGGAAACGCTGCAAAATGGTTCCCCTCCGGTGTCCGAAAAATGCCTCTGAAAATTCTTACATACTTCGACCGTAGTACATAGAATACGGTCCTCGGCGATTGTTCAGCGTTATAATCGACGTGGGTGGTCCCATCAAGCGGCAATCAGCTGGCCACCAGCGTGGCTGTAGTCGTAGTATTCACGTCCGGACCCACATGTCAGGTAGCTGCCCTCGTCGGCTGTAAAGGGATCCACCGCGTCATCGTCCAGGTACTCCGGATTGCCCACGGCCGGACTGGCCGTAGAACTGTCGATGGCGATGAACGGCCCGTTCTCTTCGGTCTCTGTACACAAACCGACTCAGTAAGTAAGTAAATATGGTTTGGTAGTCTAGTGGTTAGGGCGTCGGACTTGCAACTCAGTGGTCATGAGTTAGATCCCAGGCCGCGGTACTATCGGTCAGTTTGTATTGAGAATGGATGGGTGATCGTCTTCAGACGAGCATACTGTCTCGGTATGTAACCAACCGCCCAGGCCAACTCAGCCTCCCACCCTCTGTGGGACGGGAAACGACTACTGGCCAAAGTGTGGTGATGCGCTGCGTTGCAGCTGGGGATCAAAGGCAGGATGGCTCATTCCATTCGTGGATAAACGTGTAGGCGGCAGATAAACAGCGTGATCCCTCGTAAACATGTGCCATTCTGAGCACTCTAGATGAGCGTATACTCACGAAAAAGCGATATAAAATGTCTTAATCTTAATCTTAAGTACGGACCGAGCACGTATCAGGGCCAGGATAAGATCTTTTGGTCAACCAACCAGGCCAACTCAGCCTTTCATCCCTTTGGGGTCAATAAATGAATAGTAAGCTGCAACCGGATGTCTGCTGCTTTAGTTAGGGGTGGCGCCATCTGGTGAACGCTTACGAAGGAAAGGCAGGCATGGCGTATTTGCAGGTAAAACTGTGTGATCCATGTCTGAGCGCTTTGAGACTATGCTTGCGTAGTAAATGGCGCTATATAAATACTCTTCCTTTCCTTTCCTTTACAATGTGCTGTAAAAACGATAGGCGTAAAGTTTGCACCGTTCTGCTGAGAAAAAGTACACAGATCTAAATCTGTGTACTTTTTCTCAAATTGCACCAAAAATCGTTTGGCGACCGGGCACCGCCCAAACCCGATAGGGTAGCTTATAGCGCTCCCCCAGACCCCAGACCCAGACCTAGCGGGATTTACGGCGAGGGAAAGGGAGGGACGGGAAAGGGTAGGGAAACGGCATGGGAAGAAAGGGGAAGTGCAGGAAGGGAAAGGAAGGGAAGATGAAGAAAATACTCCTAGCTGGATTTAGGGGAGGGGAGTGGACGGTAAGGATGATTAGAGGAGATCACCCCTACCGTAACTAGTAAAAGTCGGCGCTATACCTCCCAAAGTCGTCACAAATTTTTGCTAGCGATGGCTCCGACAGTACTGCCACGTATACTGTGCTACTGAAATAACAAGATGCAGACGGAGGCGGCACCGGGCGCGAAGTCTGCAGTCTCCGATAACAATAACCAATAACGTGGTTGGCAGTAAACAGGTAAACGTACCTGTATCGTCAATGACGTCAAGGTATGCGGTGGACGACATGGGCATCAGGTAGTCATTGTTGTCGGTTCGTGGACGAAGATGACTCTTCGCCGCAGCTCGGCGCTTTGCATCCTCCGGGTAACCACCGTCTTCGACCGCCGTCGCCTCATTATGCGTCTCCAAGACAGCTGATAGACACAAAAATCATTAAAATCTTCTTCAATAAATAAATAACTTTCTAACATTTAGTTACACACGCTGACGGCAGTTGGGTTTTCACCGCTGCTTGTCCGTGTATCTGTTTTCCGCATGATATCACAACTCAAAAACCGATGCAGCTATAGGATCATTAAAACCTGGCAAACAAAAGTTCCATAAAGAATCTTCAAACAACATTTATTTTGGGGTCAAAAGGTCAAAGGTTAAGGCCACGAGTCACAAAAACTGCCGGCATGTGGGTCTTTGCACTCTTGTGGGTGCTGGCTTATTCTAGTTAGCCGTTAGTTTAGGTCGTATACAAAAATTGCCATCAGCGCTCGAACGCTGTTGATTTGCTGTTAGGTCAGTTGATTGGTTGGTTACGTATGACTCATCAGCGCTTTCAATATGGCCTACAATTAAAGTAATATTGCACCTTTATAATGAAAATTATATTTTTGATGAAATGTATAATATTCACCGACCAATTTAGTAGTCGGTAGAGCAATAGGTCCGCTGTATGTGTGTCTGTCTGTCGGCCTGTGTCCGGACAATAACTTTCAAAGGAAATTGACCTTTGACCTAGATATTTGTCAGTCTGGTTCAGCTGACCCTATCTAGGCTAAGTTAGTAGGTTAAGATCACAGATCACGGCTAGGATTATGGTTAGGGTTGGTTTTGGCTAAGATCCATGTTACAGTCGGAGGCTGTGCTTGTAACAATGTGCATTTAAACTACGTTAAATGTATTATTGTGTACACACACATCACACTAGAATTGTATAGGCTAGATTAGTGCTGGCTAGCCTAGTA
>Ga0209363_1000716_pt1 | contig 14007 bp, 10 predicted proteins | sample WorMetexBAHAMAS3_FD_187385 | JGI IMG/M metagenome (GOLD analysis project Ga0209363, IMG submission 187385) | Marine gutless worms symbiont microbial communities from Max Planck institute for Marine Microbiology, Germany - Inanidrilus exumae... | ecosystem: Host-associated > Annelida > Digestive... | reverse complement strand
TGTTGGTACTGCAGCTACCATTAATGACCATAAAACAGGTCATAAACATAGCAGTTTAGCGCCATTTCAGACATATGACAACACCAAAAAGCGTTCAGCTTCAGGGGGGCTTCGCACCCTAACCCCCTGACCCCCTGACCAGGGGCTCTGCCCCTGGACCCCGCTGGGGGCACAGCCCCAGACCTCCATTATAGGCTCGCGCTCCGCGCTCGCCATATGGCCCCCTCCTATCTCTACTCCTGGATCCGCCCCTGCGTCAGCTTCCGGGGCGCATTGCGTAAAAGTGGTTGAAGATAAACGTAATCATTCTGCGACTGAAATGTAGCCCAAAGCATCTTGTTTTAGCGATATATCACTTACGATGACACGATATACATGATGTCGACAGTTTAGAATCATTGGAGTGTTACTCGAATTTTCATCACGTACAGGTGTTTGTTCTGGATGTTGGCGCTCGCCAGACGGTGATGCCCGATTCCGTCGTAAGTAGGCCTACGTAAAACGTAATGAATTCTTTTGTAGCATGTAATTTTGCGGGATTACATACTTTTATTAATTAGTTGAATAATTTATTGGTCTTAATAATTATATAAAGAAATTAATCTACGCAAAATGCTGTGTATGTTACATACCAACGTTAGTCTTCGATCATATTATACTGGTGTTGCGTGGTGGCTTAGCGGTAGGGCGTTGGACTTGCGATCTACGGCTGTAACCAAACATACTTAATAGTAAGCCTTTTTTTCGTTAAGTATATTTGGCTGAAACTGTTGCAGAGTTAATGCCTGCAGTATCGGTAAGTTATGACGATGCGGACGTAGGCCTAGCCGTGATTTATGATTGGAAGAGGGTGCTGCTTAGTCGATTAAATTCATCAGTCTTTGCAGTTGTCGAATAACAGTAACTTCATTCATTGACATGGATGTGTGTACTTGTCTGAAAAAATCACAGGAAAAACAGAGGGCCGAACAATGTCAGGATTCCCTCCTGCGAAGCCCATGACGTGATCTGGCAGTAGTGTGGCGTCTAACGACGCGACAGACGGCGCGGCTTGTAGCTGTTCCAGACGAAAGAATTCCAGTTCTGCAGGTAATCAGTTCCGAACGACCCTGCAGGTGACCCGACATTGTCGTCATCCGCAGGTAGCAACGGACTTGGTTGGTCGCCATCGAATGACGTCGCTGAACCTGAGCGCTGATGTCGCCCGAACTGCGCCGCCCAGTCCTACAGTATAACAGTCGCACAGTAGCAGTAGTTTTCAGCGGCGTTTGTCTGTCTGTGTGTCTGTCTGTCTGTTTTTTTCCGCACGATATCTCAGAAAACGCTGCAGCCATAGGATCACCAAACTTCGTATAGAAATTTTCCACCGTAAGTCCTGAAAACCCATTTAAGGTCAAGGTCACAAGGCACAATTCAACAGTGCCAGCGTGAACTTTTGCACTCTTGTAAGTATAGGCTCCTTCTAGTTTAGCCCGCGCGGCGTGTCTATATGTTTTGCTTGCGTTAATTTCTTTCTTTATTTTTTATTGAGCATATCTATCTCAGGATAACCCAGATTGATCTTCACCAATTTTAAACTATGGTAGGTATTTGATCATAGATTACCGATTTGACGCCATTTTTTCCGATGGCTCAAGGGATGTTGCCATGGCAACCAATTTTATGGTCAAAATTGGCAAAATCGGACTATTCGCCTTTCTTTGTAGCCCTGGTATTCCGAAACGGGTTGAATATCACCATTCTGATTTTAAAACGTTCATCTGTGATGATATGGCTACATCGCGTAAAAAGTTGGTGAAAATTTGGTCCAGTAACCCGGTATATGCGGTTGTCGTGTGTCCGTCTGTCCGTCTTAAGCCGGCACTATACCAAAGCGGCTAAAACATATGATCACGCAAACAACGCCATACGATAGCGCAGGGACTCTAGTTTTCTGATGCCAAAAAATCTCGGCGAAATTCCAACGACTAACGAGGTCTCCCCCGACGGGGGCGCCAAATAGAGGAGGGGTAAGTTCAAATGGGCGATTTTCGACCAACATCTCGCTATAGGCTATTGCAGAAACGTCGTGCAAGATCGGGACATAGTCACTATGGAACACTAATAGGAACTCGTATGCGCTCTATCGAATGGCGCGCTATATCCAGTGACCTTGACCCTAACTACCCCAAACCACCCCATCTTCGATATTTTGTATCGGCTTCGTAGTGGGTATACATAAAGACTTAAAATTTGGTAGATAGGTTAATCGTAACAAGTGCTAGCTCATGGATGGCAAATTATCCCTGATCGAAAGGGGTGGTCAGGTAACGTTAATCATTTAAATTTTGGTGGGCACCAACCATATCTCCAAAACGGCTGAAGCTATAGAGTGGTCAAATTTTCCACGCATGTCTAGGCTATGTCCACAACGATGACAAATCACCCTAATAACGGGCGTGGTCAGGTCACGTGACTCACATTTAATTTTGACGCCCCAATGATCTCTGGAACGGCTGAAGTTAGAATCGTAAAGTTTTGCACGCAGATAAACTGTATCAAATCCTAGCCTACGGTGACAAACCACCCCTAAAAGGGGAGTGGTCAGAGTCATGTGGCCCCGTTTTTTTAAATTTTCCCCCAATCTCTTTGCAATTGGTGAAGCTAGTCACTTCAAAGTTCGTGTACTGATTGATACAGAGGAGTATGAGTGCATGCATGATATACTCCCAAAAGGGATGCGTTCAAAGTCACGTAACCTCTTTAACTTTGGGGAAATAACTCCAAATAAGTGGTAATATCTCGGAAACAGTGCAAAATAGAGACACAGTTGCAATAGAAGACTAATATAAATCGTATGTGGCCAATCGAATGGCACCATCGTCAATGTCCTTGAATGACCTTGAATGTCAATTTCGCTGTTTGAGACCTTTATGACTCCCATAGCTTGTAAAACATAACACGAATTTACTAGCATAGCTTGTCGCGCGGTCCCTCCGCGGTAGCTGAGCTTCTTGTTGTGTTAGTTATAGCAAATTGTAGCAGTTCTACTTTATAAAGCAAAAGCCGACTAACGAAAACCCCAGTCAACAGAATATTCTGGTTACGCCGCTGACCAAATGTGTATTTTACCTGGAATTGATCACGGCCAGGTATGAGGTGACGAACCGCGGTGTCAGGCGACAGCTGCGGAGCCTGGTAATATGACGACAGTGAACGCTTTTCGTCAGCGTCTTGTGACGTGTCACGGCCTAATGCTGCCGCACAGCTGCAGATGACCGTCAGCACCATCGTCATCGTCATCTATAAGTGTTATCAACTTCGTTTTTAATTACTTGTATTTAGGTCTCTTGTTGCATATTACAAGTGCTTAATGCCTATAGTTTTTTTTTAAAATCTGTCAATAAATCAGGCAATCGATAAAACAATTTTATATAGCGTCATATTGTCGAGTTGGTAACGCGTCTGATTGTCGTTCAATAGGATGCAACCCGAAACAAAGATGCAGTCGGAGACGGCAGACTTCGCCCCGGTGCCTCCACATGGGGAACTCGACGAAACATACGTGTCGTTTTTGATTTTGGTCTATTCAATCCATTTTATGAGAACGTGACGTCAGCCGCAAAACCGGAAGTACATAACGGATGGCATTGTCGTCAGAGGATAAAGGATTCACGGTCACAGGTGACATGTACAGAAAATTTTTGAGAAATTTGTTCGTGTGGTTTATGAGGTATGTGAGCGGACAGACAAACAAACAGACAAACAGACAGATGTACAAACACGCTGATTGCAATACTTTGCGTCCCTGCCGGAAGACACAACCTACAACCCTAACCGAGCGAGTCAGATTAGCCAGCAGCTCCCCACTGTTCAATATTCGTAGCTTAAAAATTGGCTTATCAATCGTTATTTATCTAAATATTATAACCCTCCATTAGTCACGTTACGCTGTGTCAGCCTAGTTTTTAGTTAGACTCTGTTTTAGTCTGTTCTATCTGTTCATATTGTACGTTTCATGCTTTGTGTTTTATATTTCACTTGTATTTTATTTCGTCCCTGTAACAGTTTGCGAATGTCACACTGAAATAAAAGGCAACTTACTTTCTTACTTACTTACTTACTTACTTACTTACTTAAGTAGATCATTCCTTTCTCCACGGGGAAGATATATATTCCACTGTCTGGAAATAGTGGGATTTTGTACATTTCTCGCGCTGTTTCAACATGGGCTGCAAAGAATAACAAAAATAGAGGTGTTGAAGTGTTTGGCTAGAAGGTGTACATCCACATTATCATAGTCAGAGGTGTTAGTCTGTAACAGGATGTATAGCGGAATACTGCTTGCCAACGTCGCCATTAGGCAATTGTTATGTATGCCGTCGTCGACATCCGCACATTCTGCAGCGCATTGCATGTGGCTCACGCAATCACACTCACGGCTAATCATTAGGGGTGAGTGTGATTGCGTGAGCCGCGTGCCATGCGCTGCAGAATGTGCAGTTGTCGACGAATAACACCGGCGGCATGCATATAAGAACAGCACACATGCCTTTTCGACACTAGTACGAGTTACAGTGCGATTACATGTTCATTGGCCGAACATATACAGTGAACATTAAGTCGCACGACGACTCGACCTTTGACCTTTGACATTCGACCTTTTGTTCATTTGAAGATCACTAGTCAGCGTACTGACAGTAGGTCCCACAAAAACGTCATGGTGTTTCGTTTTAGTGACAAAGGGTGGCTCAAAACAGAATTTTTGTTGCAGAGAATTTGGCGTTGCCTTTCATATTTTCGTTGCAGCTTGCAGGTAATCGTAGGCACTTCAAATTTGGTCTGTGGGTTAAACATATCAATTACTGCTATATGATATCACCCACAAAAGGGGATGGTTATGGTCACGTGACTGTTTAAAATTTTTGCTGTTCGCTGACGTGCGGGTTTGTCAGCGACAGATGAGATACTTGTATTACCCGCGCGGCGGTAGCTATGCGCAGGTAGGCCTATTAGCCTTCGTCGTGTGCCTGTTTGCATGTCTGTCTCTGTGTGTGTGTGTCTGTCTGTCTGTCTGTCTGTAACACGACGGTATTGTATCAAAACGGCTAAACATAAGATCACGCAAACAACGCCACGTGATAGCACAGGGGCTCTAGTTTTCTGATGCCAACAGTCGTTGGCGGATGACCCTTTTACCCCTGAAATTTGAGCTCAAGTGACTCACACCCTTCACCTGCCCACGTGGCCGAGTGGTTAACACACGCGGCCATCATGTGCAGTACTGCGTAACGCGCTCAGTGGCCCGGGTTCGCGCCTCAGCCGAGGCGCGTCCGCCTACCAATGAATTATTTCTAATAATTCCTATACACATGATGAACAGGGCATATAAGAGAATTCGACGGTGCCTCTATAAATTGTGACCGTTGCTGACGCCTTGATTAGCAGCGTCAAGATGTCAGCCGCGCTGACGTGAGAGCCGAAGCAGACAGATGTGGCAAAGTCCCCTGGCTAGGCGCTGAAGAAGTGTCAGTCAGGTGGCCACGCGCTGAATAAGTGCCAATCCGGGCTTAGCCAGACAGTAGGCCACACAGGGGCGCGCTTAGAAATACCTGACAAGCTGCTCACGCCTACTGTTCCTTCCTCCACCCTACACAACGCGCACATACACCGCACACACCTACCATCCATTCATCTCCCTGGGCTGGCGCATTACACGAATAGAAAAGTCTCAGACTCTACGCGCTGGGGTCCATGCAGAGTAGGCTGGACCCCTGCCCGCAAAAACAAACAAACAAACGAACGAACGACTCACCCCGCCCCCTTCGAACACCACGATTTCGACAAATATCCGCTCGTCGCTCCTCCACCGTGAGAGCTGGCGAAAAAGTTCAATTAACACTAACAGGAAGTCGACGACGCACTTTGCAATGTGCCATAGATGAACCGTGTAACACCTAAGTCCCCCAAAGGGTGGCACAAAACGCGATTTTGCTGTGTTTTTGGCCAGTAAAATTCAACTTCTGTCGAAAGAAGTCGGCTGCAAAGTTTCTTTGTGTGAAAACTTCGGGCAGCAGCGTTGTAGCTACATCATTTCTCTATCTAACGGTCCATATATGGATTGCGGGCGACGTCCCCATCTACCTAAAATTTGCGCTCAAATTGACCCATAACGTCAATAAACGCCGATTTCGACAGATTTCGCTTAATAGTGCATCAACCGTGAAAGCTAGCGAAAAAGTTCAATAATCACTAATAGAAAGTCGACAATGCGTTTTCCATCAAGCCATAGATGAACCTTGTGCGTTACCCCTAAGTCCCCAAAGGGTGGCTCAAAACGAGAATTTTTACCTTTGGCGTTGCCTTTCATTTTTTTGTTGCAGGTAATCGTATAGAGACTTCAATCCATGGTCGCCGGAAATAGCACCGATCGATGGAGGACATGCACCGTTTCTGAGATGTAGCAAGATATTGGTCGAAAATCGCCGTATGAACCTACCCACCTCTATTTGGAGTCCCCGTTGGGGGTGACCCCGTTGGAATCTCGCCTAGATTTTTGGCTTCAGGAAACCAGAGTCCCAGGCTATCGTATGGCGTTGCTTGCGTGATTCTATATTTGGCCGTTATGATACAATTAATACCGGCGTGTGACAGACGGACGGACGAACGGACGGACACATGATGACGGCATATACCACACTAGCATAGCGTCGCGCGGTAACTAGATCTCTGGGCTATCGTATGGCATTGTTAGCGTCATCCTACGTTTATCCGTTTTGGTATAGTGCCGGCTTGACACAGACAGACAGACGGACACATGATGACAGCATATACCGCGCTACCAGCGTCGCGCAGTAAAAACGGTCTCTGCAGAAAAATTGATTAATTGCATTATTATTGCAGCATAACAGTATCATCGAACTTTGTGCGACATTATGCACTGTTTTCACCCAAAGTTTAGTGATAAAAAGTCCATATTGCAAAATTAGGCTGCACATATTTGAGTGCCTGCCTCGCGCTTTTGCAACCGCGTGGTCGTGCTGCCAGTTTTCAAACACAGTTCGTGTCTACGGTATAGCGTGGTCGGTATTTGAGTAGCAATCAAATTAACCGGTGATGACACGAGCAACCCTAGTGCTGGCAGGCTTACGTTGACTACCAGCCAGCTGACGTCTTCGTTCATCAACGTCCAGGGCTAAGTCCCGCCGTCTACGTCTGCTCTATCTACTGAGACGACCACACAATTCGATTGTCCTAATGCGACGTCGTTACAACGACTTATTTATAACGAAGTTTGTACGAAAGTACACGCAAAAGACGAACAAGAAATCCAGAACATATAAAACTAGAAGGCTGTATTGTGTGAAATGACACAATACAGTATTCGCCCGAAGCGGTCCGCTATCCGTGCACAAGCTCTTTACTTCCTGCATTCGACGATGCCTAATGTCGCGTGCCTGCGAGTTGCAACTGAGTGATTTAGCGTTATCTGCCGCGTTAGTCATTTTCAGTTTCCAATTCAGTCTGCTTTTCTTCAATACACCGGTCGCCTCGCCAGGCAGCACCAGCACTGCGGCGTGCTATTGGTTTACATACGCAATATCGGAAATTGACGAAAATTTGCGGAGGTATCTTTCTCGTGCGGAACCTATAGACCAGGGAAAGACTTTGAAGCGAAGCATAACTTTGGGCGCATAACAATGCAGTGGAGATGAAAAGCACACACAGTGGGCACAGCGACTTAATTGAGGCTCGGCTGTAACTCGCAGAGAAACCGCGCGACTCTCCGTGTCACTTGAAGTTTTCGCTACAATTACTGCTATAGACTGACGGTTGGTAGCTATATAAACCCATCTGTTTTCACCCGTGTGACCATCAGAACTCGGAAGACGTTGATACCAAGAGTCAGATTATTTTACAGCACGTTCAGTGTCGCTGAAGGGATGGTGCCTATGGCGTGGACGTTTTAGAAGTCCCGCTCTATCGGGAGGTAATGCAAAGCCCGCCACACACGGGCCAACTAGCCGACACTGTATAGGGCGCCGTGTCGGCTGTTATGTTTGTCGGCCGACTTTGACGGCCGACAGTGACGTACAGGTCCAGCGACACACTCGCCAACGTTGTCAAACGTCAAAATCTGCGGTCAAAGATCGCTGCCAACAGCGTCGGCCAACAGTCGGCCGTGAGCGTCGGCCGTCAATTTGGCCAGTTTGTCGCCGGTTAAAATAACGAGCGTTAAGCAGCAGGTCGTATGTGAATTATAGTCAGTGATTTCATAGGAACGCAGAAATGTTTTTACCTTCGCGGACGTATAAGCACTTTGCAAGTCTTCTAATTTTAACCGCAGACTGTATTTTCATCCAGTTAGCCGTATCCAACCGACAGCGACCGAAAGAAGTCATTTCGACTCAGTGTGTATATCTTTTTTTAAGCTTATACTTAACGCAACTTTATTGTGACATACTTGCAGCTGAACAGCTGAACAGCTGAATTGCTAAATATATACAGTAGCCTAGGCCTAAACATGTGCGATAATCAAATACAACACAACTTACAGTGATAAAATAAAAATACAAAGATGAATAATGCAATAATGCAATACAATCGAAACATGGCACAATATCAACCAGGCAAAACACAGTGCCATGTAAAATTTAATAAACGTTGCCCACTATAGCTTTTCACGGGTAAGTTGTTACATTTGATGTAGCGAAGAGAGAACTGGGCTGAAGTCCACTCGTACATATGTGTGACCAAGAACGGTCACAATTGACAACACGTTTTGGCGATCATCCGTCTTAATGTTTTATTAACACACGCTCTCACACGTCCGTTTTGTTAACACACGTGTCCAGTCCACTCGCTGTCCCACGTCCGTTCACAACCGCGTCCCAGCACCGACTCCCCGCCTGCCCCGGTCATCCCTCGCGCGGCCCCGGATTGGCGGCCCGTGAATCTAGCCGCATCCGCCGTGGTTGCAGCGGCAGGCTTAGGACTGTTGGGCATGGGCGCCACCTGGCGATTCAGATCCGAAAATGCTTTATCCGCTATCCCGATTACATACGTACTAAATGCAAAGCCAAACAGTTAATAGCAGGTGTACCATTTCTCATCATACTGTTCTATAACAATTGGACCTCTGTTGTAAACGTTTGTGCTCTGTCTAAAGCGATAGTGTTTAAAACACGCTGAGGAGAAAAACAAGAAGCTCAGCTATTGCAGAGGGACCGCGCGACGCGCTGTGTTAGTAAGTTCGCGCTATGTTTCACAAACTATGGGATGTATAAAGATTTCAAACAGCTAAATGACCTTCAAGGTCATGCAAGGGCATAATTGACAATGTTGCCATTCGATAGGTCACATACGACTTTGTGTCACCATTCCGGCTAACGACCGTCGGTCGACGTACATTACCAGTTGCTGCATCACTCTTATGAACTCCTTGCCATCTGACTCCTAATCATCTTGTTCTCTGCCTATCTTCTGTCAACGTCTAAAGCATTTGTTTCTCTTCAGTCATTTCCTGATATAGTACTGTGACTCTACTACCGTTACGCCTTCGTGGACTTTGTAATAGTTTTGCTATTTTAGCCACGTTAATATTAGCGCCCTGGACCGTTACACAATCTCAGTGCTTAGGTCCAGAGGTAGGCTGGACATCTGCCCGTAATAAAGAAAAGCCACTTTCATAATTTCTGACTGACACTGACAATGGCATTGACATCGCAACTACGTCTCTATCTTCCACCGTTTCCCAGATATTTTCACTTATTTAAAAAAAATTAAAGAGGTCACGTGACTCTGGACACATCCCTTTCGGAAGTAACATATCATGCATGCACTCTTACTCCTCTGTATCATACAATGCACGAAATGTGAAGTGCCTGGTTTCAAAAATTACAAAGATGTGATTGGGCATAATTTAAGAAACGGGTCACGTGACTCGTGTGACTCTGACCGCGCCCAATTAGGAGTGGTTTGTCACCGTAGGATTTCATAGTCTACCTGCATGCAAAATTTGACGACTCTAGATTCAGCTATTCCAGAGATATATCATTGGGGGCGTCAAAATTAAAAAAAACGGGTCAAGTGACCATGACCGCGTTCATTAGGGAGTAGGCTGTCACCCGAAAGCTATTTGATATATTCTACCTGCAAGCAAAAATTTGGCGACTCTCGCTTCAGCCGTTCCGGAGATATGATCGCCTGCATCGAAATAGAAAACGGATTATGTGACCCTGACCACGCCCCTTTGTTATCCATTTACTCGGATTTGATACATTCTACCTGTGTGCGAAATTTGACGATTCTAGCTTAAGCCGTTCCACAGATAACATTGGGGCCATAAAACATAAAGTGGGTCGCGTGACTTCGACCACGCACCTTTTAAGGGTCATTTGTCGTCATTATGCTGGAACTTGTCATAGCCTACCTGTGTACAAAATTTGACAACTATAGCTTCTGCCGTTCCAGAGATGTGGTAGCATTGGTCGGTGCCCACCAAAATTTAAATGGTTCACGTTACTTGACCACGCCCCTTTCAGGGATGATGATTGTGTCATCCATGGGCCAGCACTTACTACGAGCAACCTTTGTATTGAACTCTCAATCACCACTCACTACGAAGATACGAAAGGCGATACAGAATATCGAAAATAGAGTGGTTTGGATAGATAGGGGCACTTGAGGTCACTAAAAATAGCGCCATTCGATAAAGCGCACACGAGTTCCTATTATAGCGATTCATAGTAACTATGTCTCTATCTTGAACCGTTTTGAGATATAACGAGATATTGGTCGCATGTCGCTTATTTGAACCTACCCCTTTTCTATTTGGCGCCACCGTTGGGATGAACCAGTCGGAAATTCGCCGAGATCTTTGGCGTCAGAAAACTAGAGTCTTCGTGCTATCGTAAGGCGTTGTTTGCCTGATCCTGTGTATAGCCGTTTTCGTACAATGCCGTTTGCGACAGTCGGATGGACAGACGGACGGACACACGACGACAGCAGTGAGCATATATACCGCGCTAGCTTAGCGTCGCGCGGTAAAACCGACGAAAACTATGTGTTCGACACGATAAAAATCTCCAACTAATCTAAGTTGTGATCACAGTTTGCCAAATGTAATAGTCTATACCTTGAGAGACATTGTCGTCGTTGCTGGTGCAGTAGTAGCGCAGTTGTTGAATCTGTAGTCCGGCCGACTGCCGCTGTTGCTTGCTGCTGAAGCTGGAATACGATGCACGCGTCCGCAGTGCAATCACTCGCTAGTGACGACGTGGACTACTAGGCAAATTTGACCGTAATATTATGAAACTCCACATTGTGTGCTGGATCCATCTAGCGACGCAGAGACATAACATCTAAGCAGGGCTTAAAGTAAGCGGGCTGTGGGCTCAGCCCCCAGCTCTTAGCTTAAAGGGAGTGCGGTGGTAGACTGAGGGAGAGGATAAGAAAGAGGGGGTAAGAGGTGAGAGGGAGCCCCAGATTTTTCAAACTACTTTAAGCACTGTATCTAAGTCAGTCAAAAAAATTATAAGTGCGCATAATGATCAGCAGAAGCTGAATCTGAGGCGCTAGAAGGAAAGCGCTAAGGGGATGGGAATGTGCGACGAGAAATAACGGGGGAAAATACACATTCGAAGAGCTGGAGGAAGAAAGGGCATTTTGGGGCGTGAATAGACATTTTCAAGCCTAACTTGCATATTACGAAAACTGCACCGAATCCTACCAAATTTTGCACAGTGATTACGGCGGCCAATTAGGCCTATATTTCGCGGATAGTCCAAACGCGCAAAATAAATCCAAGATGGCGGACGGCTGCCATCTTGAAAAATCGCAAAATGGCCATATCTCCGCAAGGGTTTGACCGATTTGCACCAAATTTGGCACAACAGATTAACCCTTCGAATGGTAGCGGCTGGTTAATTTTCTAACTTTTAAAAATCCAAGATGGCGGACGACCACCTTCTTGAAAAATCGAAATATCGCCAAATCTCGGCAACGGTTGGACCGATTGGCATGAAATTTGGTACGTGAGGCACACTGACCATCGGAACCGTATCGACATTCGAACTTTTAATAATCCAAGATAACGGACGGCCGAATTGCCAAATCTCGGCAATGTTTCACACAACAAAGCAAATGGACTCTCTTAATTCTAACGGTCGATAAAATTCTAAACTTTTAAGAATCCAATATGGCGGACTACCGTCATCTTGAAAAAAAAATACAAAAAGGCCACATCTTGGCAACGGTTTGACCGATCGGCACGAAGTTTAGCATAGTGATGCATATTGACCTCTGAACCGTATCAGCAGTTAAATTTTTAAACTACCGCAAAGATAGACTATGATAGTCTGCATCACACTGACATTCAGGCGATATGATAGTGTGTAATAATCATCTTTTTTACGATTTCTGCGATTTTTCATCTGTTGCCGTTAACACTCTGTTTAAGCTTTAGTTTTTTATATTTATATCCCGTAAATCCTGAGCCTTAAACGGATTCAGATTCACCGTATCCTAATACTCACGTCGATGTACTGTGTGGATGATCTGGCGATCTACTTACTTTTTGATGAGATCTGAGGTTTATTTGATTTGTTGCTACGCGTCTTGCAGCATGGCTCTAGTCTAATTAAATTTGTTGTACGACATGGTAGACTATTTGCTTCTGTCTCATCATTATTTGGCTGAAGTATCGTATCAGTAGTTTAGTTGTTCAGTTCGTATTAGTTTACAGTCAGTAATATTTGGTGAATATAATGTTAATGAGAAGTTTAGTCGAAGTTGGTGTCACTCTGTGACTTTTGTGTGAAAACTGAAAACCGTGTATGAATATTGAGAGATTTAATATAGCTTGCGGAGATTACTATTATTATTATTTAATTCAATAGCAGGCTCGAAGCCCACGAACACGAACACAATGGACACAAAACATACAAGAACACACTAAAAATATTAAAATACTAAAACTACTAAAAAATACTATGTGAGAGATGGTAAATATGTGCTTCCTAGAGATGATGTATTTGTGTTACAACCTATTTCCGGTTAGTTGAAAAGCTGCTGTGCCTGTGTATTTGCGTAGGCCTAATATTATTGTCCTCGTGTGTATACTGTGTGAATGTGTGCGTTTGATGCTCTATTTGCCTTCTCTACATGATGTGTTATACCTTGTGCGATTTCACAACACCGTATACAGTTACGACGACGACAAGAACACATCAGGAGATGAGATAGCGAACGTAAACTTTTTTTACGATGATATCGCACACGTATTTCAAAAAGAAACAAAAAGAGAACTTACTTCGTTTAACAAATTAAGCGATAGCTAGGCAAGTAATGCGCATTAAGTCTTGAATTTATGAATCTGCTACAGAATTTCCACCTTGCAGTTATATAATTAATATTTATACCGTGGGCGTCTGCAGACGTTTACTACTAGACATAGTAATCGTAAATTGTCCATAATTATGGCTTTGTAAACGACTTTTGCGCAATACGCCCCGGAAACTACCAAATTCGGTAAAAGAACGCAAAATAAGGTCGCCGATTTTAGTATCAATCGAAAACTCAGATACAACTTCTTATCAGCTATTAATACTAGCTTACCTGCTATCTTGCACCGTTTGTGAGATATAACCTTCGAAATGTCAATAACACAAAATAAGGGCCATTTCGCCGTTTACGGTCATTGAAGGTCACCGATTTTGGTACCAATTGTAAGCTCATTTTCGACTTCCTATCAAGTCGCGATAACTAGGCAAGTACTGCGCATGAGGTCTTGAATTTAATAATCTGTTAGGAATTTATACAGTGGGGGTCGCTCGGTCCCTCTGCAGACGTTTACTACTAGACATTAATAACAAAAACTGATCATCAGTTTAACACTTAAATGTAAGGGTCTAGTTATTTATCACACGTAGGAAACAGCAAAAATCATTTTGTTATGACCATTGTGATGTGAATCTGTGTAACCCTTACAAGGCAACTCACTTTAAAAATCTGAAAAGCATTCTCCAT
>Ga0209363_1000715_pt1 | contig 14016 bp, 9 predicted proteins | sample WorMetexBAHAMAS3_FD_187385 | JGI IMG/M metagenome (GOLD analysis project Ga0209363, IMG submission 187385) | Marine gutless worms symbiont microbial communities from Max Planck institute for Marine Microbiology, Germany - Inanidrilus exumae... | ecosystem: Host-associated > Annelida > Digestive... | reverse complement strand
GTTGTGGAGTCCAGAAACTTCCTTAAAATACACCCTAGTTAAGGGTGCAATTCCACACCGCGAGCCAAGTCTGCTGTCTACGATTGCCTTGTTCCATTTGACGATAAAAGCATGGAAACCAGTCTAAAGAGTCTAGATATGCTAAAATTATTGATTATTGTTAGACCGCATCGCGCAGTAGTTGCGGCCTATTGTTACTTTTTACTGACAGTGTAGCATGGTCTGTCGGTCTGTCACACAATTGAGCTCTGCAAAAACGGCTGAAGCGATAAGATGCCGTTTGCATTGAGGACTCGGTTGGGCCCAAGGAACCATGTATTAGATATAGCTGTGTGCTTCAAGCCGAATACTGTATTGTGGACATTCCACACAATACAGCCATCTAGTTATTACTACATTGCAGTTGGTTTCGTGGCACAGCGGTAGAACGTCGGTCTTTGGCCGGCGAACTTTCCCTGTCCTGCACGAGACCTGTAGCTGATGGGTGACCACTTATGTGGGTAAACCGTCCGCTATAGGTCAACCAACCAGGCCAACTCAACCTTTCATCCCTTCGGGGTCCACAGATGAGTAGTAAGCAGCTATTTGGTGTTTCCTACTTCAGTTATGGGTTGCACCATCTGGTGAACGTTTACGAAGGAAAGGCAGGCATAGTGTATTTGCAGGTACGACTGTGTGATCCATGCCGAGCGCTTTGACATACCTTTCCTTTCCTTTAATACGCATGTAGATGCCGCCTATTGTGAACGACCAACTAGCGTGGTCTGTCGGTCTGTCTGTCGGTGTGTATAGTGAGCCCTTCAGAAAATTCGGAAGCGATCGAGATAGCATTTGCGTTCAGGACTCAGGTGGGCCCAGGGAAACTGTTGCATAGCGGACCGATTCGGGTGGATACTGCATTGCGTTCATTCAACACAATGCAGCCTTCTAGTTTGAGTTGTCATTGCTGAAACGTGAAATTGTCTCGTTTGCTGATTCACGTAATAATAGCCTATAGGCTCATGATATGTTTATTAATGCAACAACCAGACAGCAAATTTCAGTGTATTCAAAACTGACATTTGCTTGCTTGTACCCCCCACATTTGGAAAAGTGGGGGGTACAAAAAAAATTTTTTTGCTCGCTCCCCTCACTTTTAGAATCACGGCACCGCCCCTGGTCACAGTGTCTGGTGTCAGTAACAGTCGTCAACATTGGCATTATTTTCATGCAGTGTTAAGTAGTTTGAAAAATACTGAAATATTTTGTTAAATATTTCTCATGCAAAAACACGTTTTTTACATCTCTAGATTCAGGGTCACATGACCCATTTTCAATTTTGACGCCCACAATCATATCTCCGTAATGGCTGAAGTGACAGTCGCCAAATTTTGTATGCAGGTAGGGGTAGAATATGTGTAAATAATAAGTGCCACTGGGGCGTTCAAAAAGTTCGTAGACGGACACAGTTAGTTTACATCATATTTTGTCACTTTTCAACATACACTTTTGCAACTGAAATGCAAAGCTCGGATTCTGTTGTAAAAGAATTGTTGATCTTGCCCTTCCAGCCACCACTTGACATGCCATTTGTGTCCTTTCGCTAACGTCTTCCCCTTTTATGCTTCTATAATGTAAGTAAATAAGTAAAAAAATTCATACACAGTGCCTATAAATGCAGGGTTGGTATCTGATAAAAATTTTTGCATCTTATTTTCTAAACGGGAGGAATTCATGAAAAAATGCAAATTTACCGACGATGATGTTATCGGCACGGCAAATTGCTAGCTGAAAGAGCAAGATCAACAAACACAGAGAGACAAACGATGACAGCATGGTATCATGCGTTAAAAATGTGAACAAAGTGACATAATTGAACAAATGGACATACTTGACTGTTTGGCAGTTTCACCAACATAAACAACAAGATCAGTGTGAACACGGAGTGCATCCATCAACTGGTTAGCTTCAGCACCAAACAGAAACACCATCGGTATAATAACGTCAGTCTGACCATCACCAGACATTGCAAACAATGGTAGACTGCTGGCACTCGACTCGGAGTTGTTGTCTACACATGACGACATACATCATCACAATTCACCGACAGCCACGTGACATGTCACATCACGTGACTCACTCACTCACATGATGACAGCGGATACTGCACTAGCATAGTGTCACGCGGTAAAAATGGCTCATGTGACCTGACCACACCTTTCAGGGATGGTTTGTCATCCGACAGCTAGGAATTGCTACAATTTACCAAATTTGAAGTCTCTAATCTCCACCCACTACGAAGATATGACAGGCGATACAAATAGGAAGAATGGTGTGGTTTGGGGTAGTTAGGGGTCATCAAGGTCACTGGAAATAGCACTATTTGATAGAGCGCATACGAGTTCCTATATAGACAGAGCGAGATATTTGGCGATGTTTGGGATGACCCCCCCCATTGGCATTTTGCATAGATCTTTGGCAACAGAAAACTAGGTTGGTGGGTTATCTCAGAGCATCGTTTGCATGACGCTTGGTTTAGCCAACTTGGTACAACTCCGATTTGATCTAGTGATCTAGTAAAACACGACCAGACAGTCGTTTTAACATCACTATAACTAGTACTTTCTGCGCAGAGGTTTACACAATATAGTAACGAAAGTCTTTGTAGTTCATTAGCTGCCAGTTTGCACATAGTGTAAAAAACAACACTATTATGACAAAGCAATTTCTTGTAAAATATCATCTTCCTCTGATCTGTGATAACTGAAACAGTTGCACCAGCCGCCTGGATACGACGCGTTTTCTGTTGCCAAACATTTGTGCAAAATTCCAATGGAGTCTTCCCAAACGGGCGCCAAATATCTCGAAATAGTTCATATACAAGAACTCGTATGGACAGACAGAGAGACATACAGACAAACAGACGGACAGACGGAAGGACACATGATGACAGCATATACCATACTAGCATAGCGTCACAGGGTAAAATTGATAGTCACAACTGTTCTGACTGCCATGCCAAGTCAAAGTCAGTTCAGTTAATTTCACTTAAGTTAAAACACTCTCTGTACAGTCAGTGAAGGTCATGGAAAAACAGTACAAAGAAATGATAACTGTCTTCTTACCACAAACGATGCCAGCAACAGCACCAGCAGCCTGGATATGACGAGCCTTCACATACAAACACACAGTGACCATAACCAGTGGTATTCATTATGTAACCCTCAGGCTGAATGGTCCGATAGGTTACACGGGTTGTCAACGCTGGCAGGTTCACTAGGCAGTATGGTATGAGCAGATGGTACGATGGTATCACAGTGTAGTACACGTTGGTGAAAGCAAGTTTTCATACTTTCTCTCACTGCCCACATTTTATACAACTCAACGCTGGTAAACTAGATATCTAATATTTCCTGCTGGATGAATGTAATGGGTTACTGACAGTCTCTAGAAATGAAATACAACATGAACAACATGGATAATTTGTCACGGTTCACGGGCCATGATCAAACGAAGTATAGGGTCATATAAGGTTGCATTCAATATGTGGACGATATTGTGTTGCTGTCTGGTAGCTGTTATGGTTTACAAAAGATGGTAGACATATGTAGTAGTTATGGATGTAGATTTGATATATGATTGAATTCTTCGAAGAGTCAAACAACTGTGTTTGGTGGTCGTGCTCCCTCTCGTTTCATCTAGTAGTGCCATAAGTTGACATTGAAATAGATGGGTTTTTCTATGAACAGTAGAACTAACTATGTTGATCCATCAGCAGCCTTATGAAAGTTCTTCGTATGCTTAATAATGTTGTCAGTTCTTGGTCACGGAAAAGACGAAATGTTAGCAGTTCATTTACTGAAAAAATGGAGGAACTGGTATCAGAATGAGGTTGACGACGAGATAAAGGGAGTTGATTCCAGAGACATGGTGAAGCATACAGAAAGAAGCAATCGGTAACTTTTAGAGAGGATGATGTAGGTGGCCGAGCAAGAGTAACGACAAAAGAAAAGCGAGTACTGCGAGGACGTTGAGGTTATGAAGGTATGGAGGTTGGGTAGTTATGAGAACTTTGTAGGTAAGAGAGATGAGCTTGCATTCAATGCGTTCAGTGATTCTGAGCCAGTGAAGAGAGCGTGGGATGAGAGCGATATGACAGGACTGACGAGCTGTAACGACAGTATGAGAAAGAGAATTCCGGATCTGCTGGAGAATTCGGTCTTAGAGGAGTTAAAGAGTAGAAAGATTAGCAGTCATCCATCCAGGAAGAGATGTGTTGAAGAGCGTTTTGAAGGTAAGAAATGCTTGAGTCAAAGTTGAGTAGGTGAAAAGAATAAGAGCTGAGTGTCATCTTCATCAATGACAGTCTGCTAAAGCAAATGTTACATGTCAGTCATCCACTGCTTCAGTTCGCTGACATCACGGATCCTCTCTAAACACTGCTGTATTAGTTTTCCAGATTTTGTAGTCATAGGATTCAGATCTGACCTATTAAGGCGGCCTCATATATTGCAAGACAAATTATGAGGTCTCGCGTGCAATATAATATGCCACTGAAATTGGCAGCAATTGTAATTTTCAAGTTTCACAAGGTAGTGTAGAAATATACTTAAGGTGAGGTGGATAATCTTTACAATACTTGACTAGCTTCAATGTTGACATGTGCTCCCATCATCAATCAAATGCAGCTGGATAAAGCTGACGTCGTTTTATACCACAACCGAGATGATTACGGCTTGCTAAAAGTGGGACATATGCACAGGAGACAGCTAGCATTAATACGGATACGTCAGCCATGGCAAAGAGTTTCTCATAAGCAAAATACACCCAATTTCATCCTCCAAGATTATCCACCTCCAGTAGCAGTTTAAAATTTTGAAGATGACTTACTGCTGAAAACTGACTTTTTTTGGATTTCGCAAGGTAAACCGTCCACAGTTTAAAGTTTTACACAGTTTAAAGTTAGTTAGAGTTTAACGTCCCTTTTCAGCACAAATATGGCTACATCAGAGACAAAAGGTCAGGGGTGGAGAGCTATCCCTACCCAGTGAAGGAAGGCCAGCGATATATTAACCTCAACCCTGGCTGCTTTTGTTCAGTAGCCACCCAAAACGGGAAAGGGATCAAGAGGCTCATTTAAATTATTACGACAGCGCCTACAACAGAGGGAGACAACTATCACACTGCATGATAAAACTAAATCAAATACTACAAAAAGCACGCATCCTTAAGTAAGGAATACATATTAACATAAAATCAACACAAAAAACTTAAGCCAGGTTTAGTCACCTCCTACGATATCCGTAGTTCCTACTGGCCTTCAATAGCAACTGTCTCTATCTTGCACCATTTCTGAGATGTAGTGAGATATTAGTCAAATAAAAAGTTTATAACCTACCCACCTCTATTTGGCGCCCAATTAAAGGTGACCTCATTGGAATTTCACCTTTGGCAACCAGAAAACTATATCGGCTTTTGTACAACGCCATTTTCGTGATCCCATGTACCATTTTGGTACAACATCTGATTGCGACAGACAGACAAAAGACGACAGCACATACTGCACTAGCATAACGTCGTACGGTAAAAACTAAAGTGTGTTATACAATTACACAAGACATTGGGTCACTTTTATCTTTCGCTAAAACCAAAGTCTAGAACCTTAGTCTAAAACCATTTTAGACATGAAAATCAGTAAGTAACCTTGTCAACAAACATGCAGTCACCACGCTCCACAATCACGATCTTGTCAACAAGTTCAGCAGCATTGATCAATGGTTCACATGCACGGAACGGCTCGGCAACTGCGACCACAGACTTCACCTGTATAACAACACACACACTACGTTCCACCTCTGTCGTCGTCATCGTCGTCGACTGTCCTTTTCCGTCGTCAGTAGGTGTAAGATGACAATAATGCAGCAAGCAGGCCATGGCAAAGTCGCTAATAAGCTTTTTTTGTTAATTAGGTGACTCCTAAGTAGGTCATGGTACTGCCAGCTGTCGCCACCTCCCATCAGTATTGACCAATACGGCCATCTGTCGCCACCAGGTCAGCTGTCACCATCCGGATCAATATCGATCAATACAGGCAGCTGTCGCCACCCACCCAGCTGTCGCATCTGCACGCAGTCTGTGTCCACTACTCTAATCCAGCATATTCTAATGCAATACAGTATAGGTAGTCTCATGGAAGATTCGCAGCAAAACCGCATGACACTCCATTTACAAGGTAATGTAACCAAAATACTGCGATAACCCTAAGCGACATTTATAATACATACACGATATCTTCATGATTATCATATTTACTACAACCCATGCAAAGCATATTATCGCATAACCATCCCAATGCGACACGGTATCCATAATATCGCAGGATTATCGTAGTGAAACCACACAACATCTCGACTGCATGACAACGTTACCACAAGCCTAGCACAATTGTTGTATGGTGTAAATTATCCGATATCACTGGCACCAATTGACAAACTAGTGACGGAAAGAGTCTGTTATAACATTTTCAACTGCTCGTTTGGCATTTTATATTCTGCACTCACTGCAACCAACAACATGACATAACTGTTCCAACGCAGGTCGTTGTCAATAATATGCTCATACCTGTCCTTTCTTCTCACGTTCATTCTGTGTCCTTTTCAAATAACATAATCTTTTCCAATAATCTAATATCTGTCACTCAGTCCACAGTACACTGCTGGATTTCAACTCAAGTGTTTGCGTATTTGCTGTGGATGCTGTCGTAGACAAAGCATAGCTGAGTAAGGAAACGAACGGTTACGTTCAGAGATAACTTGCTACAAATGAAAGCAAATGCCTCGTGGTCAGATATTGTTTCTATCTTGTCGTCATTTAGTCGCCTGTGAAGTATGTGCCAAAAGTATTGACTATTGCAGAACATGTAGCGAGAAAATACTGGGCACCATTCATACGTTCCTGATTTGAAAATTTAGCTGATATTCAGTAATCAACATTATTATTATTGTTATTATTATTATTATATAAATTTGGTAACGCTCCATAAGTCGTTAAAAAACGAAATGTGGAAGCGGAGACAGTCATGTGATCAGTTTGTAAAAGCCAGTTCATAAAAATGTTTCTTTGTCGCAGATCTGAATTGTTCGTTCGTCTTAGCAGAGCGTGTGTCGAGTGGCAAATCATTCCAGGTAGTTGGAGCAGCTTGGCTAAACGAACGCCGTAATATTTCGGTTCTCACTGGTGGCTTCAGTAAGAAGAGCTGATTTGACGACCGAAGCTGTCTGTTAGGCGTGTAGTCGCTGATCAACGCTTGAAGATAAGCTGGGCTGCCGCTTGACCGTACCTTGTAGACAAGTAAAGCCACCTTTTAATCGATGCAGTAGTTTATCGGCAGCCAGTGAAGGTTTTCAAGCACCGGGCGAATGTGATCAGCTCGCTTTTTGTACGTGACGACTCGAGCAGATGCGTTCTGTATGCGCTGGAGTTTTCGCAGTGGTAGTATGCAGATGTTTTGTACACGTGAATTAAATGTCACGTGTTGATCTACTGTTAATCCCAGAATTTTGACGGTGTCTGTGAACGGCGGCACCACACAGCCCACGACATTTACACTAGTCAATGGTGATGCTGATATCTTGCTAGCTGTGATGTTGACAGAAGCACCGCTCCGACTTCTCGTGGTCAATGACAAGACGTTCTGACTGAACCACAGATGAACAGTTGACAGGCAGTTCTGTAGTTTGTCAACAGACGTGCATATGTCAGATTTTGACAATGCGATATACAGTTGTGTGTAATCGGCGTACTGATGGAGAGACGCCGAACTGCGCTGTGATGCTGACTACTGGGCAAGTGCAGGCGACAAAGAGCAGCGGGCCCAATACAGACCCGTGTGACACGCCGCATAAGCAACTGATGGCGGCACAAGTTTCAGATCCGACGCGGAAGAACTGCGTACGGTCGGCAAGATAGGACGCTATCCATTCCCTGGCGGTACCAGTCACGCCGAAACTGTTTTCAAGTTGTGTCAGTAGCACGGAATGCTCTACCATGATGATAACTCGAGTGCGACGAGCAGCGTACTCTAGCCTTTGACATATGCGTCATTAAGAATATTAAACAGTGCTGTCTCTGTGGAGTGGTTTTGCCGATATGCAGATGCTGATCCCCATATATGACGTGCAACATCAGATCAAAAGGCCAAGACTAAGATCATGCTTTTAATCTCCTGTCATGTGAACATAAAGACTTTGGTCAAACAGCCTATTGTCACATGACATTACACAACAGTAAGAAAGTAACACTTACACCACTATGTGAGTGAAGGTTGAGACCAAACTGAGAAGGACCAGCGCGTAGAACGTCTTGACCAAGGAATGGATGTGACACCAACTGAACCACACGAGTCTCCTGCTGAACTGCACATTGCACAACACTTCATCATTGAACACACTCACGACATAGACACATCAACACACGCATGACATAGACACATCATCACAGTCATGACATAAACACTTCAACACACTCATGACACAGACACATCAACACACTCACGACATAGACACATCAACACACTCATGACATACACACGTCAACACACTCATGACATAGACACATCAACACAGTCATGACATACACACATCAACACACTCATGACATACACATGTCAACACACTCATGACATACACACATCAACACACTCACGACATACACATGTCAACACACTCATGACATAGACACATCAACACACTCATGACATACACACATCAACACAGTCATGACATAGACACATCAATACACGCATGACATACACACATCAACACACTCACGACATACACATGTCAACACACTCATGACATAGACACATCAACACAGTCATGACATACACACGTCAACACACTCACGACATACACATGTCAACACACTCATGACATAGACACATCAACACAGTCATGACATACACACGTCAACACACTCATGACATAGACACATCAACACAGTCATGACATACACACATCAACACACTCATGACATACACACGTCAACTGTAGCTGCCGCCTTCATCATCCCAACAGCAATTGGGACCGCATGCATAATGTGGTCATAAGCCGGCTGCAGCAGAAGGCCTACGTCTATTGTAGTAGTCTCAGCTTAGCGACATATGCTCATTACTATGCATGTCGCTGACATACACCCCCCCACCCCCGACTAACTAGCCTCCAACTACTGCAGGTTGGAATTTTTTGTAGTGGTCACCCAGTGATGTGTAGTGTGGTTTTCCAGGCATTATTTTAACTGTGCATATGCTAAGAATGGTTTTAGAAGACAAATAACACCAACCATGACAATACACCTAAGCTAAAAGCTAAACGTTTATAATTAAGACAGTCCTTAACTATAGCGACCCTAAATAAAACGGGCGGTCGCCATTTTTAAATTTAAAAAATCAGTTCTTGTTCTTGGCTGCAAACTTTCCGTCCCTTCAACCAGGAGGCAGCCAAGAACATATTTCTTTAATCACTAATAGCTTTTAAAAATGAAAATTTTGCTTTCATATTCTAATTCCAGCATAAAGGTACTGAAATTCTTGGCTCTATTTTATATCTTTCTCTTTTACGACCGGTCATTTTTGTATGTGTGTTATCTGGAAAAAAACGTATTATTTTCCACTTTAATTCTTGGCTCAGTTTTCAACGACTATGTCGTCTTTTACGGGGACTGACAAGTAATATCACATTTTTAATTTTGGCTGTTTTAGTTGTGCGATGTAGCCACTGTCATCCTTAAAAGCAGTTTTAAACTGTGAAGTTTTTGACAGTAATATTTGCAGTTTTATTCATTTAGCTGCCTAAATTTTGCTAATCTAAAAAGCGTGCAGTTGCTTGCGCACGGGGAAAATTACAAGCATTGTGAATACAATCCAAAATTTACAAACAAGATCATCAGCAGTGTCTGGGATTTCGCATAAAGTGATTAAATGTTGGAGATTTAGCAGCATCTGTGGCAATTTTTATCTAACTTTTCACTGCGCATGTACAGAAACGTCTATTTAGAGCTTACAGTAAAAATTCAGCGTTTGGTTTGTTGACCCTAATTTCCTTATACACCGTGTCACAAAAAAAGGAAGACATCATTAAAAAAAAGATGAGGAAGTAATTGGACAAAGTAGGAAAAAGGCAGGAAAGGGGGTACCCCGGCCCCACGCGGGGCGGTATCGCCATGAAGCTGTTTGAATGTGGATATGGTTTTGATATTGTTTGCAGCCACTGCAACATATAACGTAACCTGCACATAGTGAGCTAATTTTCTCCACATATTTTAAATTCCTGACTCTAATTTGTCTCTTCACTTTGCTTGTTACAATGTGCTTTATCTAGATACAGGAGACACAGAAGATGCCACAAAGAACACATACCATCATTAGACTGCACCTTTGACAGTTCAATCATATCATGCATGAACAGCATTCCATCAGAGCTGTCTTCAGTAGATGCAGCCTACAATAAACACAAGCATGAGACACTGGAGACAATCCACACACACAAACATTGACTCATACAGTAAGCTCAGCTATCACTGACGGACCAAGTGACAAGCTACGTCAGTTAACTGCTGCACAATTGTACAAAAAGCTCCAATTTAAGAGGCATTAAACCGATAACAAGTGTCTAAAGTAATCTGGCAAAAGGCAGCATCACTGTCTTGTGACGCGTCGTGGAGGTGAATGCATTTGACTGCCATGTACGATCAGCAGGCAAACAATGTGTAAATATGTTACAATGTGCTGACACATATTCCCTCAAAAGTGCCTCTTCTCTTGGGAGATCTGGGCTGCTATTCAATATTACATGCATAGCTGTGCAAACATTTTTTGCAAATCGCAAGTTTTGCAATTTTTCATACGTGCTATTCAATATCAGCCCATGATGATCGTATTCTATTTACAAAACACCTACTTCAATGGGCATGCTCATTAAGTAGCATGTTTGGTTTGTCAATTTATAAATGTAAAACGATAAAAATATGCGAATTTTACCACTTAATGGCTTGTAGTAATTATTTTTCTCAGTTTCTCCTACTTAAATGTGCATCTTATATATAAAACCGTATGTCTGTGTCTGTTCTTTGTTCCTTATGCACAGCCACAATTTTGAGCAGATCTGCACAAAAACTGGCAAGTGGCATCCTTGTACCCTCCAAATGATGTTGCTATGCTTCATACATTTCGACATAAATGATGACATAATTCTTCTATTTACATTTTACAAGCACCAACATAAGCAAACGTCTATTGTGATTCTAACACCAAACTGCAGGTAACTTCACCAACTGGCTATGTTTATGAAAACTTTTTGTCATATGACAGTTCGGACCATGTTAGTCCTCTTGCTGAGAGGGTCCTGTGTGCAGTTTTAGGTGCCCTAAGTTACTATGTATGTATGTATGTATGTATAGGTTACATAAACCTGACCATGCATATTAGAGTTAGTTTGTCATTGCAAGCCTGATACTTGATATATTCTACCTGTAAAAAATTTAGCCCCATCGGGAGTCTTGCCAAAATCTTAGATGTCAGAGAACTAGAGTCTCTTTGTTTGTGTAATCCTATTTGCAGCCATTTTGATCCAGTATTGGCTTGTGACAGACAGATGGACAGACAGACGGATGGAGTCAGAGACATGATGACACTGTGCTAACATAGCACAGAGTAGTAAAAATTAGAGAATGAAGGTATGGGATGGCGTCAGAGGATGAGGATATACAATGCAGGAAGTGAAGCAAGGAGGTTTGCATGGGATATAGTTTGTCTGTGTGTCTAGTTTGTGTTTAACATGGTGCAAACTACATCTTATTAGTTAAGATTATCATTAAATTAAGCTGCCACATTTTCACCCGCGCGGTGCAAGCAATGCGCGGGTAACAGCCATCGTTGTGTGTCCATCTGTCTGTCCGTGTGTCACACGCCAATATTGTATCAAAACGGCTAAATGTAGGATCACGCAAACAACACCACGTGATAGCCCAGGCACTCTAGGTTTCTGACGCCAAAATTCGTTTGTGGATGACCCCCTTTCCCCTGAAATTTGTGCTCAAAGTGACCCACCCCCTTTCAAACAGCACAATTTCTACCAATATTTGCTCATAGCGCCTCAACCATGAGAGCTGGCGAAAAAAGTTGCATTAGCACTAATAGGAAGTCGACCACACACTTTCCAACGAGCCATACATGAACCGTGTGCGTTACCCCTAAGTCCCCCAACGGGTGGCACAAAACGCGATTTTGCTATTTTTTTCCAGTAAGTTTCAACTTCTATTGAATAAAGTCTACTACAAAGATTTTTGTGTGAAAACTTCCAGTGGCAGAGTTGTAGCTACATCGTTCCTCTATCTAACTGTCCATAGATGGATTGCGAGCAGCGTCCCCATCTACCTAAAATTTGCGCTCAATGTGACCCACCGCCGTCGGAAAACGCCAATTTTGACACATTTCGCTTATTAGTGCCGCAGCCGTGAGAGCTAGCGAGAATTGCAATTATCGCAAATAGGATGTCGACAACGCGCTTTCCATCGAGCTATAGATGATCCCTGTGCGTTACCCCTAAGTCCCCCACAGGGTGGCTCAAAACAAGAATTTTTACATTTGGCGTTGCCTTTCACTTCTTCGTTGCAGGTCATCGTAGACATTTCAAATTTGGTATGTAGATTGAACATAGCAAGTCCCAGCCTACAGATTATAAACCGTCCCTAAAATGGGCGTGGCCACGTCACGTGACCCATTTTAAATTTTTAGTTCCCTAAGATATCTCTGGAACAACTTAAGCTAGATGCTTTAAATTTGGTGTGCATGTTGATCATAGCAAGTCCCAGCCTACGGACGACAAATTGTCCATGAAAGGGGCGTGGTCAATGTCATGTGACCTCTTTAATTTTTGGATAATAAGCGATAATATCTCGAAAACGGTACGAGATAGCCTCATAGTTTCTAGGAAGTCGTATGCGTTCTATCGAATGGTTATGTTGCCGATGAACTTGGGTGACCCCTAAGCACGTTAAACCACTTCACTTTCTACATTTTGCATTGCCTTATGCATCTTCGTAATTGGTGATCGCAAAGACTCCAAATTTGATGTACAGGTTGAATGTGCAAGTCACAGCCTACGGACGACAAACTGTCCCTGCTAGGGGCGTGGTCAGGTCAGGTGACCCATTACAAAATTTTGGGGGCTGCAATCATATCACTGAAATGGCTGAACCTAAAGTCGTCAAATTTTGTACACGATTATGCTATATCAATTCTAACAACAGGATGACATATCACCAATAAAAAGGGCGTGGTTATGGTCACGTGACTGTTTTAAAATTTTGCAGTTTGTCGTGATGCAGCGCGTCATGTGGGTTTGTCATCGAAAGCTGAGCTATTTGTATGAACCACCGTGTGCATAAAACGCCAGGAGTCAATCTCAGTTTCAGTGCACACGGTCCTGCATGACGTGCACACTCACCTGTGATGAGATGTGCAGAAGCTGAACTCGTCCGTCACTCATCGTCACCAGGTGAATGCCCATGCGTGACAAAGCCTGCATGTGCTCCATGTTACCAGCAACAAACTCAGACGCTTTGAGACGCGGCGTTCGTCGTCTACTGACACACAACAAGCAAACTCAAGTGTTTCACCTGAAAAGATTGCTGTTTCAGCTTCCACACAATCTAGTTAGTTGGTTTAACATCAGTTTCAGCACAAATATATCACAGGCGAAAAGTCAGGGGTGGAGAGCTATCGCTACCCAGTGAAGGAAGGCCAGCGATATATTAACCTCAACCCTGGTCGCTTTTTTGTTGAGCAGCCACCCAAAAAGAAAAAGGGATTGAATAGCTCATTTAAATTCTTATGCTACTGCCTACAACAGGGGGAGTAAAGTAAAGTAAGTAAAGTAAACGTCGATTTGTATAGCGCATCGTCGTAACTACCTCTAATGCGCTCAGACATGGATCACACAGTTTTACCTGCAAATTACACCATGCCTGCCTTTACTCCCC
>Ga0209363_1000714_pt1 | contig 14017 bp, 8 predicted proteins | sample WorMetexBAHAMAS3_FD_187385 | JGI IMG/M metagenome (GOLD analysis project Ga0209363, IMG submission 187385) | Marine gutless worms symbiont microbial communities from Max Planck institute for Marine Microbiology, Germany - Inanidrilus exumae... | ecosystem: Host-associated > Annelida > Digestive... | reverse complement strand
CACAACCACAGTCAATGCGATGCGATACGACACGATACGATATATTTACGTGCACTCAAAGGGCGCGACCCAGAAAGAAAAAAAATTAAGGAAAAACTAAAAAGAATAACCGATTAGCTCAGAAGAAACGGTGCAGGCAAAAGTCCGTGAAGGCAGTCCGGGAGGAAGAAGTAGAAATATGGGGAATAGCCTAGGATTTGTGAAACAGGTAGGCCTAGGTTTTAAGCCGGGAGTGAAAGAGAGAGGGAGTTATTGATGAGCAGAGTGGTAAAACAGAAGAGGAAGAACTAATGGGTGAAGGAATAATAAGTGAGTCGGAAATGGAGGAACTGGTACCAGAATGAGGTTGATGAAGAGATAAAGGGAGTTGATTCCAGAGACACGGTGAAGCATACCGAAAGGAGCGATCAGTAGTTTTAACAGAGGATGATGTAGGTGGCCATACATACATTACTAGTAATATATTGCTATTTTAGTAACCATGTCTCCATCTTATACCGTTTCCGATATCGTTGCCGGCCGTTGAGATCACTGAAGGTCATCGACAGTGTAGCGTTCAATACAGTGCGTACGACTTTCTATTCACTTTTCACACAGGCCTATACTGTGCGTCTCTCGTGTACTGTTTCGAGATATCAACTTTATTTTATTTCGCCTTTCAGGGCAGCAGAAAAAAACACACACAGACATACACTGTAGAATGAAAAGTAAACAGAAGTAAACATAAACAAACAAACACACGCACACACAAATATTAACACAAAAACTATAAAATAGCCTAGATGCAAACATACGACGCCTGCAAAATTGCAATTCCTGCTTTACAAACATGCTGTGCAACTTAACTAATACTCGATTATTACTATACGATACGATACGATACGATACGGTAGATTAACGTGCGCTCAAAAGCTGACGGGATGGCCAGCTTAATCTAGCGCATGTCACAGAAACGAAAAAAATAAAGAAAAATAAAAATAAAAACCGAGTAGCTCAGAAGAAACGGTCCAGGCAAAGGTCCGTGGAGGCAGTTGCCATAATATAAGAACGTGTATTTTCTTATGTCATAATCGACAGAAATATGAAGATATCCAACATGTCTAGCACTGTCTTGTATACAATTGTAATCTTGAACTCCAAATAATTTCCAGTGTATTGAATTCCAAACATTAAACAATCTGTCACCTTTACTCCTTAAAGGCAAATGCACACATGAGCAACGGTTTATGAACAATGGCTTCAGCTATTTGAAACCTCTCTAAATCCTGCAGTGCTTCGGAAAGTATGGTACACGTTACCTAGAATATGTTTATAGACAAATCAAAAATTGTATATGAACTATAATTTTAACCGCAGCAACCAAACTGAAGGACTTTTTAAGGTCACAGGCAGTTGCGTTCGTTGAAAAAGTGACGATTTTCGGAAACAGTGTAAGACAGACACTTGGATTCTACATACCACTAGTAGGGAGTCACTAATAGGGAGTAATATAATGGCCTGTCGACTAGCGCCCGCCATTTCTGATGACTTTGAATGACATTTAAGGTCATTTGCCTATTTCAAAACTTTTCAAATGCGCATTCTCAATTGATGATCGCCTTTGCACAACGGATGGCAATTTCGTGGACTATTTCTTACTCCCCAGACCGTATATTCTGGCTTTGCTCCTACATGGCGGAAACTTATTCAATAAAAGCATTCAGCGGTCCAACAATGATTATTCAATACAAGGTGTCGCCCTAACGGGGCATAACACTACTGGCCCGCCGCGTGCTGCCTCCTAGTGAGTAACGTTGCATGTACGAGTGTTACAGACGACGGCAGACGACAGACGGCAGCGACCTTTAGTAGTCTGGCCCTACATTATGTGTAGGTTGGACAATAAAAACACAGTAAAAGTGATAAAATATCGATTACCTCCGCTCTGACTGTGGTACATATATGACCACTGCAGGATTTGACAAGTTCAAAGCTGTCTTTCATGATCTTGTTTAGACTTTCAATTATGCCGACGAAGGAGTGGTTCGAATTCAACCACTTGGCTATTGTTTCCAGGACTGGCACGTCTTTGTCCGCTAGCACTTCAAATCCGTAGAGCTCAGTGTATACTCCGTTGTGACTGTCATACTGTCGCCTCAGTGATGCGGGCAGAGAGTCAAGAGTCGTCGATAGCTGCTTCTGTACCAACGAACAAACCAACGCATACGCACATAATTCCAGGGCATAAAAAACCTTTTTGTGTCCCGACGGACGACTTGCTACGGGAGAAGGACGACTTACTCAGTGAGGGAGGACAAAGTTTGTCCTCCCTCACTGCGCAAGTCGTCCGATGATGTTGTGACTAAGTGTATCAGTAAGCTGCATTAGGTACTCAAAAAGGCGCAAATTTAGGCCTAAAATGCGTCAGAATGCCTTTGGCTGCCGGGTTCCGCCCGGACACGTTGGGGGAGCTTGAGCGCTGCCACAGACCTCCTAGCCCGCAGCTGGGGGTGCCTACTTCTAAGGGAGGGAAGGAATGGAATGGGAAAAGGGACGGAAGGGGATTGAAAAAGGGAATGGAGGAAAGGCAGGGAGAGGAGGGATGGAAGGGGAAGAACGACTTGCATCCCACACTATTTGTAGGCCCTGCATAATTCGTAAGCAACGCCGTCAGGACAGGTAATATCTATCCCAAATTTTGAATTTTGGATCTCTCTTACCCACATCTCTTCACCAGTCAGGCAGAAATTTTTGTATGCATCTGTGACATGCTTTTCCTGCAAAATTCCATTTTGATCGGTGCATCACATCACGCATGCGGGCCAGAAACCACAAATTTGTCTGCATTTATAAATTTTGGGGTCCCATAACAACCCCTTCACCAATTTGGCACGCAACAGCTCTCCCGTGCCTAGTTTCGCCTTGGTTAATGAATTTTAGCTTAGTGTTCTAAAAATAGCTACACTTATTCGGGAGTCAATGCCAGGCTGGTTAACCGACCACTTGTATTTTTTGACTTTCGGGCACTCTGGCGCTCAGAAATGAGAGCCAGTTAGTTAGTTAGTTGGAGTTTAACGTCCCTGTTCAGCACAAGTATGGCTACATCGAAGACAAAAGGTCAGGGGTGGAGAGCTATCCCTACCCAGTAGAGAAAGGCCAGCGATATATATATATACCTCAACCCTGGCCGCCTATTTGTTCAGCAGCCACCGAAATAGGGAAAGGGATCGAGAGGCTCATTTAAATTATAACGCCAGCGCCTATAACAGGGAGAGACAACTATTACACCATAAGACAAAACTAAATCAAATACTACAAAAACAAGCATGCATCCTTAACTAAAACTAGACGGGTTGTAGTGTATCTGGAGACACGCTACAATATAGGCTCGAGAGCGTTTCCCACCGGCGTACTCTACAAGTGACACGACTGTTTACTTATTTACTGACGCACTAGCGGTTTAGTTCCTGCATTCGACGATACCTAGTGTCACGTGCCTGCAACTGAGCGATGCTAGCGTTATCTGCCGTTCTACTATCATTCAGTTTCCAATTCAGTCTGCTTTTCTTCAATACATCGCTTGCTAGGCCGCACCAGCACTGCAGCGTACTATTGGTTTTAATGCGCATTATCGGACATCGGACGTTGCCGAAAATTTGGGTAAATACCTTTCTTGTGCGGAACGTACAGCCAAACTTTGAATTGATTTTAACGGTAAAAAATGGAAATTAGACATCCCGTAGAGGGTCAGTTTTAAAATGAATTTCCGGCGATCTGTAATCATTGCGGCGTTATGGCGGCTTGAAGTCGTAAGAACTGGAAATTTTGTGAGAAATTTTTGCGTTTTTTAAACGACCCCTTATGGCAAAAATTTTCAAAATTCTTCTCCGAAAGTTTACATGGCGACACCGATCGACGTTGTTGTGTTCAAATGTAAAATTTGTCCGACGGGAAATCGGCGAAATCGTACGTTATTTACCGGACAAAAAAAGAAGATTTCGGCTCCCTCTTTCAAACTGTTGCAACTGCGAGGATCGCGCCCAAAATCTGTCGTGCCATTCTCCAACATTTGGCTCACAACGTTCCAGATTTCATGCAAATAGATTCACTTTCAACGGAGTTATAGCCGAAGGCGTAAAGGCAGTTTTTTGCCCGCTAGAGTATTTTTATAATAGGCTCTTTGAGCCTATAAAAATACATAAATTATAACACAAAATCAACACAAAAAACTAAAGCCAGGTTTAGTCGCCTCCTACGACATCTGGCCTGAAGACAAAGTGGGTTTATTATGGTAGAATGGAAAGGGATGGAACAGCAAGAAATTAGATGAAAAAAAAGGGAAAAGTAACAAATACTAAAAACAGAGTAGAAGGTTGGGAAGTGGAGAAGTGAAACGATGAGGGGGATTGCCCCGGGCCCACACGCGCCAGAGTGCCCGAAAGTCAAAAGTAAAAATGGACGGTTAGCCAGCCTGGCATCACTTGCCCCATTTGTGAACTCTCAGCAAAATGGGTTTATAGCATCCTGTCGCCCCTTATGGGATAGATACCGAATCGTATTATAAGCGTTGCTGTATCGAAATAATAATGCAAAAAACACGAGTTACGTGGAATATTGCTCCAGTTTGTATTAGTGTTTTTTTGTATTTTCATAAAATAAATGCAGAAAAACAGTGTAATTTGAACATTTGTTTTTACTTTACAATAAAGGTTTAGATGAAACGTCCGACAGGGGATCTGGCCAGGGACAAAATGTCCAGAAGATGAAACAGTTTCGTTCCATACACATCAAATCTTGCTTTTATCAAATCTTGATGTTTTGTTGAAGGTGTGTTCGCATTTGTGAAAGTAAGCCACTAAGCTTAGTTTACCTTTCCTTTACAAAAATCCAATTTTACTTTTTTAGTTAATATTAAAAACGCATTTTTGGGCTCCATATACATTTGGACCACCAGTCTATTGGAAATTATTGCATAGACTTCACAAAATGGCTTCACATTTTGGTTCAACTTTACGCTTCTTGAATTATATTCTGGTAAAAACGGGTACAGGTTTTTACCACAATATACGAGTTTTTGCATCAAAGTAAGTGCGTAAGAAACAGATACGAAATTAACTCTAGTGAATTTATTTACACAGCGAAGTCCATAGTCTAGCACGTAACACTTTATGGTTGGTCATTTTAGACTTTCGTAGTAGCCGTTATAGATTTTTAAGGCAACACTCAGTGACGTACTGTGTGGCCGTTTAAACATGGTCGTTTCGGACTGCACTCGAATAAAGATTACAGAAAGTAGACTGCAGACTGCAGAGCGCGGACTACGTACTACGTGACTTATGAAATCAATCAGATGTCATCTTTGAGCGGATTATGAAAGCTCGCGCTCCACGCTACGCTCACGCTTCACCGTATTCAGCCACGCCCGTGAATCGCTCCGCTGTGGTTCATTCGATTTTCGGCCACTCCGCTCAAACGCTGTGAATTATTATATTCATCTTTATTCACCACAACGGCACGAAACAACAGCATGATATAAAAAATTAATGTTTATGTTACTTTAATGTTTCTCCGTCGCTGGTTCCAGATCATCTCCAAAATCTAAGAGACTGTTTCTTGTTTGTGGGTGTACTTCCCAAAGTTCTTTTACGCAAAATCGCAAATCCCAGTCAAAATTGTTTTTGAGTAGCCTATTCCCGTCAACAGACAAAAGAAAACAAATAAGCAAATAAACAAACAAAAGCAACAAGAGACGCTCTGTATCGGTTGAAAATGTTGCCCTACTGTTGTACGAATAACGCAAACAGAACACGTGTCAGCCTGAGGAGCACTTTATAGCAACTGCCACTTTTTATTCGGCAACCTACAGTTTGTAGACGCAAGCAAGCAAGCAACGTTTAATGAGCATGAACACAGAACATGAAGATAATCACTGGACATAAAAGAGCATGTAGCCACTTACATATGCCCAACAAAATAATAACAATAAACAATCACAGCAACACTGTAGACTGAGATAGATCAACTTGATCAAGCAATCTTTTAAAATGTTTTGAAGACTTAGACGACACATCAAACACAAAATTAGGTAAAGCATTCCAAATGTCACAAATTCGATTACTGAAAAATATTTATGTGCATCGTAGCAATAGGCTCAACTATCGCACAGCCAGCCTGCAATGCTCCACGTCACGTGCACGTAACGCTGAAGTGAGCCCAAAGTGTGATAAACAAACTTCTGCGACAACCAACGCTGTTGATGTCAAATGGGCCGTGTTACCAACAAACTTCGACTACCACCAACGATGTTGGTGACACAGCGCACCGTCGTAAACGCGGACCACAGTGGCGATGAACACAAATTATCGGTGGTAAGGAGACTGAGTTGCAGACTTCTCGATCGGTCGAAAAACGCAATTTTACCTACCCTGCTTGTGTTTGGCGCCCCCGTTGCGGTTGATCCCATCGGAAATTCGTAGATATCTTTTGCACCAAAAAATTAGAGTTTTGAGCTATCGTGCGGCTTTGTTTGCGTGATCCTAAGTTTAGCGGTTTTCGTCGAACTCCGACTTGTGACGGACTGACGGACAGACAGACACACGATGACAGCAAATACTGCGCTAGCATAGCATCGCGCGGTAAAAATACAGCTAAGCTCTTTATCTGTTGTTGCCATTGCTCGGCCACCAATACCATTTTCGCTAAAAATAACTGGTTGCTTCTTTCGATATGCTTCACCTTATTTGTGGAACCAATTACCTATGTCTTTGCGTCAACCTCATTCTGCTATACCTGACTCACCTGTTCCTTCGCTTATCACTTCTTCCTCTTTTGATTCACGACTCTGTTCATCCATAACTCCCTCACTCTTTTACTGCACGCTTAAAACCTACCTGTCTCACAAATCCTACCCATCGTAGTCTCACTTCTCCCCTCCGGACTGCCTTCACGGACAATTAACCGTACCGTTTTTTAGCTACCGGATTTTTGTTTTTAGTTTCATCCTTATTTATTCGTTTTTTTGTGCCGTGCACTGGATTAAGCTGGCCCTCCCGTCAGCATTTGAGCGCACGTAAACACATCATATCGTATCGTATCGTATCGTAAACGACCGAGAAATGAGACGTAAAGAAACTCACTGTGAGTTTGATTTGTTTGTGGATAGTTTGTTTTCTCGCGTCTTTCATTGCGTGCTTGGCGAGCAACTCAATCTGGTCGTAGGCGACGCTCATACGAGTCGTTTGGCTGTCGTACAGGTAGTAACTGAGCCCGATGCCGCCCCATCCGACGGCAATCAATCCGATCAACATGAACAGCATTGCCAGGCAGCAGGAGATGGTCAGCGTCGCCCAGGCCCAGTTGGAGTAAGTGTCCAGCTTGCCGGCCTGGACGACCGGTTTGAACGATATGCGCCAACACATGAGACACGGACAGAGCAGCAGCATGATGAAGGCGACAAGCAAGATAATGCTACAGACGATCGTAAATCCGATCAGATTCACCAACCATCTCGGATAGAAAGACTGACTGGAGACGACGTCGAAACAGCGCTGGATTGAGTCCAAGGCGAGACGCACGACCTTGCGGCACAGGCATCTGGTGACGTCCAAAGTCTCCTGGAAGAAGCGCATGTCTTGCGGGTTGATTATTTTGACGAGGAAGAGGATCGAGATGGTCGAAAACGGCCGATAGTAGTGCTCGAAGCCCTCCGGCAGCTTCAAGTCAATCACCAGACTTCTGTTCTCTATGCGATCTCCTCGTCGAAGCGAAATCGCCTCGAGTCTCATTTCTCGCCTCGGACGACCACGACCCGTCCAATTGTACCGCTTCCCACTGGCCGTAAATCGCTCTTGGTGATCCACTGGTGGAAAATCCCTACAATATTCCGAAAAAATACAAAGGTTTATTGGAAGTTTTATTAAAGTTTTTGAGCTTTTGAGCTATGAGGCAGCAAATCACGCGTTGCGTATGTGCAGCTCGGTAAACATTGCCATATGGTAAACTTTAAGCTTATATTATATCATATATAATTCTTTTCGTTTATTTCTCTAAAATACATAAATAAATGAGTATTTACTATATCAACGTTACGAAATAGGATTTCATATAGAAATATTACTGGAGGCAAGATTTTAAGATAAACATGACGTAAAATTTTTTTCAAACATACTTGGCCTCTTTGCGAATACGGCGAAGGCCTTTCGCGCTGCTATTAAACTCAGATATCTCCAGGAACGCCTCAGAGTCGACTACCGTTGCGACCAACGCCAGTACCAGAGACGTTGCTAACCACGCGAACATGTCTGCAGTTCACAGTAAATATACAATATCGCATTTTTTGTCAATACACCGACATCCTTGCTGCACAGAGTCAGGTCATCTGCTTTGAATCAATCGTTGTATAGCAACTGTTGCCAAAGACTGTATTTTGATGTCGCTAGCTCAATCGAATGTGACGTCATTATGTATACTTCTCAAGCTCACTAAGTTAAGTATTCTTAATCATACTATGTCAATGTCCGCTCGTTACTTCGTCCGGTAGGGGGTTGAAGTATTGTGATCAGCTTGTCTGTATGTCTGTTTGTTTGTCTGCTTGCTCGCATGTATCAAAAACCACACGTTCAAATTTCACCCAGTTTTCTTTAGGCTACATGTTACCAGTGGCCATGGCTCGGTCTTCCTCTTACGGTAATGTGATAGATTATGTACTTCCGGTTTTGTGGATGACGTCATGTATTCACGTAATAGAGCGGGGCAGAATAAGCGACGACGCGTATGTTTCGTCGAGTTCGCCAGGTGGCTGCACTGAAGTAATTTCGAAATAGTCAAAATTATGCCTGTTAATAATAAGAAGTTGAATTCCGTCCGACTTTACGGTAAATAAGTAAATTTAAGCGAAATCGGTCCTTCGTAGCGAAATTCATACCGCTATTACGGCCCATTATAAAAATACGATGTCATCCACAAAACCGGAAGTACATAACATATCGCAACGACGCTGGAGGAAGACCGAGCCACGGCCATAGGCAACATGCACATAAATTGGTAAAGATCGCGCGTGTGGTTCCAGAGATATTCTGGCTGACGAACAAACACACACACACACACACACAGACAGACAGACATAACTTACTCATCACAATACTTCGCAGTATACTTATTACTTAGCTGTGATAAACACGTACATAAATAAATTGCCTGCCTTTTTGTTTGATTATATAACTACACTTTGGTGTTAAGAAACGAATGCAGTTGATTCTCACGTCTGTGTATCGTGTAGGTCATCGGTGTTTATTCTAGGCCTATACTCACATAGAGTTGTGCGAGAATCAGACTGGGAGGCATTGTAAGAGCGATATGAGGAGATGCATCAATTCCCTACACGACTACACGGTCTAGGGGAGCGTCCTGACTCATCTCCAGCGGGATTCACAACGGGCACAAGAATTTGGAGCCTTATGATCTTAAAATAAGCTGATAAGCTTACTGATTTTTGGACAAGTGAAAAACAATTACAAAACTGCCATACAAGTTTTATTAGTAACACGTACGACTGCATTTGTGTTTTCTCATGCCTACAATTGCTGTATTAGCGAACGTCTCTAACGGCCGGTTTTCCACCGCAAATTAATCCTCCATTAACGTTAATGGGAGATTAACTCCCATTAACTGACGGAAGTTTATCTCCCATTAACGTTAATGGAAGATTAATTTGCAGTGGAAAAACTGGCCCTAAGTGGATCTCCGATCTTTTGAGGAAAATACCGTATACTTTTTGGGTATAAAATTGGCATAAAGATGCCTGGAATTATCACTGATTGCGTACAGTTGTTTTTGCATAACTCAGACCTTCCTAGCATATATAGGCCTAAGTTAGAAAGACACATAGAAGAAAAATCGCCGCGGAGGAATACATTATACATAAACCATCCAACAGCAATAATTAAATTTTAATAAGCTGTAGGCCTACTGTATAATGACAAAATATCACGTGAACATGAAACGAAATATCGACATTCGTCGTGCATCAGCCATCATCGCCGCAGCAGAGTGCTGTGCCATTAGTCAGCCGTCAAATTGCATACGCAGCCTGCAGCCGAGAATGAGATCAAGTTTACACACTGACAGTCTGACTGTCTGTCTGTCTGTCTGTCCTTTGTGACAGCAGTAGATTAGTAATTGATTGATGACGTCTGTAGCAGGTAACGTCATTGCGGTTTATACAAAGTCTAGATTATTTATCCAACTGCCGCATATTACTTTCTATCGGTGACATTTATTTTTTAAAATCTAAAGAATGTTGAGGTGGAAATGTACGAAGTCAAGCCGTGATAATTTGAAAGGATGTCAGTAAATTTGGTCCGGATGTGCGGTTGTTAATGCGAAATGTTCACGTGTGTGGCTTTTTCTGGACACTGTAAGCGTAATATGTAAATAACAGAACTGTTAGTTAAATTTTCTGTCTAATTTTATGTTACATACGTATTAGGTTGGACAAAATTATTTGCATGAAAATCAATAAAAAAATTACGTGATGGAATAAGTTGTTTGCTTTACCGAGTAGAGTTGTTTACACGTCAACAGAACTGCGATGATTGGCTGTTGTTATCCACACATGCCGATAGGCAAGGTGTGGATATATCGTTTACTGTTTGTGTTTTTGTGTGTGTTTGTACTGTTACGGATTTCTTCACCCATGATAAAGCTAGCGGAGTCAAATTTTGCACGGCGGTTCATCGGCGTTCAGGGCAGGGAATCTCCCATTTTGGGTAACTTTGCTCCCCAGAAGCCCAAAATCGGAAGAATCGGCCAGCGCGTAAAAGACGATGAATGTTCCAGTTGGTGACTCCACAGCGTGACGTGTGCGCTGGCCACGCGTACGATCGGCATGTGTGGATATACGGCCGTCTCCGAAGACGGACGTACTTGTCTTGAACATTCCGTGCAGATCAATGTTGGCCTTGGAAAGACAAATGCGCAGCTGTACAGTATTAGAGCGGCTGCCCAAGCTCCGTGTCAGAAAAATAGCACTTAAAGGGCTTGCAATAGGTGAACCATCCCACCTTAAAGATCACCCAGAGTCATAAAAATGACTATTCGACAAGCTATGATATCACTTCTTATCAATGGTCTCTAGTAACAAAGTCTTTCATCTCCTCGCGTGTTCAGCGACGTGAACTTAAGCAACTAACTACAGCATGCAATGCGTACGCCTACGCAGCAGCTGCAGCTATGCGTGTTTCTTTGCGGTATCATCAAAGGACTCGCAGAAAACTGAATTATTGTCCAGCCGCTTTTTTTCTCATGTAAGACTAGTGTTCGATGACGAAAAAATCAATTATGCCACTTAAAACACTACTTGAGGCAGTGACAACATATTCACTACCCACGCGACAGTATGCTAGCGCGGTACTTGCCGTCATCGTGTCTGTCCGTCCGCCCGTCTATCACAAATCGGTGTCCTACTAAGACGACTAAACCTAGAATTACGCAAACAACGCCATACGATAGCCTAGGGAATCTAGTATTCTGATGCCAAAACCTAGGCGAAATTCCAACGGGGTCACGCCGAACGAGTGCGATAAATAGAGGTGGGGTAGTTTAAAATAGCGATTTCCGACCAATCGACCCATCTTTCAAACGCCGTCTTAAAACTGTTTTATTTAAGCGGGGCTTCGCTGAATATATGTAAATGACTCTGTAATGCACTACCGGTCTTTTAGTAGGAAGCGCAATATAAATACTTTAGTTACAGTTACAGTTACAATATCTCGCTATGTCTCAGAAACGGTGCACGATAGGGACAAAGTTACTATAAAAAGCTAATAGAAACTCGTATGCGCTCTATCGAATGATACCAGCAGAGAACAGAACCATCAACTGCCACATGACTTCGCTGGTAAGGTCGTGCTTACCGGTCAAGGTGGAGTCCTACCAAAATGATTTTTGCAGTTTTAGAGCTATGACTCTGTCGCCCTTATACTTGGTTGTAAACTGGCCAGTTTTTACCATTTATCTATGTACTGTTCAGTAAAATAGTCAATACAACCTTTCAGTTTGACTGTAGCGGTCATAAAAATCGCCTTACAGACGTTTGAAACTTCAGTTTTATACGAGGTCTATTGCCTTTGTTTTATTTTTATCATTAGTTAGTCATTACCTGATTTTATTGTTAGCCAACTCTTCGTGCACTGAATAGTGTAATGTGCTGAGGTGCCGCCAAGAAACTACTCACTCGCTACCCTCAGAGACTGGTTGAGACGGCTGTTTCTATGGGCAGCCATGTTGTGACGTCATTGACAAGTCACGTGCGCGAGCACGGTCGTACGTGACCAGTTGTCGTCGAACAGAGTCGATTGTCAACTCACAGGGACCGTGTCAATAGTCGCACGCACCCCACCAGCCAGACATCCACGCAGCTCTCGGCAGCTGTGCCAGCCTCCGTAATGTGACATGGCGGGCGATACATCGGTTGTTACGGGTCTGAAGAAAAGGATACTAACAGCAATAGTCACAGCCCAGATGTACACGTGTACACGAATTGAGTAAACCTATTGATTGGGAGGGGATTGCGTTTGGTCCGATGTTTTATGTGCAAAACTGACTCAAGAAACGAGGGATCAACTGACTCATGAAAATTTCACGTATTTTCTTTGGAGTGCTGTAGCGTAATGCAATACAACAACTAGATGGCTGTACTACTACTACTACTACTAATAAGAATAATAACTAGACGGGTTGCAGTGTATATGCAGGTTGCAGTGCATGACGTCCCTTTGGTGCGCAGCGTACAGCCCAGGCGAAAGACAGTTGATTCTAACGTTAAAAGTGGAAACTAGACATCCCGTAGGGGGACCATTTGGCTGTGCATTTTCGGGCATTTGTAATCATTGCGGAGTTATGACGGCCTGAAATCGCAAGATCTGAATTTTTTTAGCAATTTTTGCGTTATTTTTTTGAAAAAAACGACCTTTTATGGTACAATTTTCCAATTCTGTTACAAAAGTTTACATGGCGACACCGATTGATGTTGTTGTGTTTAAATGTCGTGAAATTTGTCCGACGGGAAATCGATGAGATCGTGCGTTATTTACCTCACCAAAAAGAATTTCGGCTCCCTCTCAAACTGTCGCAACTGCGCGTATCGCGCCCAAAATCTACCAGGGCCAGCCGCCCTCAACATTTGGTTCACAATGTTCTAAATTTCATCCAAATCGGTTTACATTAGTACTGATGTTAGTTTTAAGAACTTGGATGATCTGTCTCTTGTGCTAATAGTTTGCATTGTTCTCCACTTTCTGTTATTAAGTTCTTAGCTAGTTTGTGATTTTATTTTGAACCTAGTCAGTTTGTGTTTACGTAGGCCTATTTTTGCTGCCTGCGTGGCTAATAAAGATTGATATGTGTCGTATCGATTTGACACAGAGGCATTACTGATACTGTCGGTACTGGGTTGAGTTGGATCAAAATAACTTCGATACATAATGGGTGGGGTCGGGTCTGACATCTTGTGGGTCGGTTTGCTTTGGTTTTGTGAAAAGTTGATCAACGTCTGTCTTTGAGTAAGTCATCTAATTTACAAGTTGGCGCAAAAAACGGTAAAATTAGCAATTGTGGGTCAAAAAACGCGTTCCCGTTCTCTTGTAGGTAATTTCGTCAAATGCCGACAGATTCTCGGAACTTTTTCAACACGAAACTAAAGCAGTAAATTTGTAAGACCGAGGTGTCACACTTGTAGTATTATCGCGCAACTTTGTCGTGCAACTTCACCGCGCAACAAAATCGCGTTACATGGCGTGTCGCGCAACTTTTTAACAGTCGCACAACTCGTTTTCCGAATACGGCGGTGCTATACCGGGTGGGCCAAAAAAGTGATACCTCTCGTACAATGTAATATATGCACGAGAGGTATCACTTTTTTGGACCACCCTGTATTCTGTGCAACTTTGTCGCGATAATGTTGTGAAGCCTGATTGGTCAATTCTTGCTTATGCGACAAAGTTGCTGTGTAAGTAAAGTAAGTAAGTAAGAATATTTGAAC
>Ga0209363_1000713_pt1 | contig 14029 bp, 10 predicted proteins | sample WorMetexBAHAMAS3_FD_187385 | JGI IMG/M metagenome (GOLD analysis project Ga0209363, IMG submission 187385) | Marine gutless worms symbiont microbial communities from Max Planck institute for Marine Microbiology, Germany - Inanidrilus exumae... | ecosystem: Host-associated > Annelida > Digestive... | reverse complement strand
GATGATGTCATACCAGGTAAACGAACGAGGGAACAAGCTACTGAAGTGTTGAGTGAGACATTACACAACACATAGGCATAACGACGTAGAAATAGGTTCTTAAAACGTAAACTGGTAAAATTAAGTTCTTATCTAATCTCAATAACGCATAACAAGTTAACAACGCAAACAAAACAAGCGTATCCAGGTATGACGTCACACATGCTGAAGAATAGCTATACCAAAAAGACCAATAAACTTGAAATTTTTAGCATTTTACGGCATAATTTATCAAAATTTGTTACACAGACGGGTTTATATTGCAGTAAGCAGCTAGAAACTACTTTTAATCAAGTTGGTAAAAAATTGTTGCATATCATCTTTAAGGTTTTATGTCTCACCCGACACAAAATAGGTCTCCTATGACCTCCGGTCTGGAAACAGAAAGGGCCTATTTTGGAAGAAATAGATAAGTACGGAAGTAAATAAGTAAGGAACTTTCCCACACACATATTTCTGATATCTGTCCCCCGAAATGTGGCGCCTCTTCGAATTTTGCATTTGTATCACAGGAATAAAGCGTGAAATGGTTTAACGGGTCTCACTGGCACTGCACGGATTTAGGATATGTTTATACATAGAAGGGGAAAGGGTTTAAAGCAAAAATATGCATTTTTAGCCATTACATGATCTTCCTAAACTCGTTTTTGCCACTTTTCTAATTTCAGTTTTTTTGTAAATATTTCCAGAACCCTTGAAGACAACAAGGCGGAAATTTACGCATTGAGTACGTCGACAAATGACACCATCGGAATTTTGCGGAGATTTTTGGCATCAGAAAACTTACAGTCCGTGGGCTATGGTATGGCATTGTTTGTGCAATCTTATGTTAAGTGGTTGGTTTTGGTACAATACCGGCGTGTGAAAGATGGACAAGCGGACGGACACACGACAGAAGAATGGCAAAAGAAAGGTGGAGTCAGTTGCAATTCAGCTAAATTTTCAAACAACGCTTTAGTGGGTCAGACACTAAGCTAGCCAACTGTCATTTAATACCTTGCAGTGGTTAACCCCTCTACAATATGATCAGCAAGTGACTTAAAAATTCCCACAATTGTCCATAAAGTACTGCTGTGCCATAATGAAATTACTTATGTATGCTCTACTTTTTATAAGATACTGAAGCAGTGCCAGAAAAAGTGACAGATTCATGGTAGCCGAAGATATCTTGAAGTGACAAACTGTATAACAAGAGTTGTAAAGTTCACATTTCACTGTGCAGTCAAAAAGCACATAAACTTCTTTCATGTAATAATACTGCATGTCTGTTGCTCAAATGCAAACACCGCTCAATTTGAAGTGGGCAAAACCATCCATCATTGTCCATTACTGCCCTTAAGTCCAATCTGCAAATTCCTCTGTCAATGTCCAGTCCTACAATGTCCATCCTGTCTTGCAATTTCAGCATTTTCCAGATTTTTACCACTTGACACAATGCTAGCATGGTGTATGCCATGCACGATGTCTCTCTGTCCTTCTGTCTGTCACAAGCCAGTAATGTACCAAAAAAGTGGAACGTACCATCACATAATCAGTGCTGCATAGTAACCAGATCCAATGGGTAACCCTGAACTACGGGCGCCAAACACACTGGGTGGCAAAATAGTTGTGATTATGACCAGTAACTCGCCATATTTTGGAAATGGTACAAGACATGGAGTTGATACTGTGACAGGTGAATAAGAAGTTGTATGTGCTGTAATCCAATGGTGACATTGCTGACGACCTCGAATGACCCCAACTATCCTAAATCACTCCCATTTTTACCACGTTACATTATGCTAGCACAGTATCATCACATGTCTGTCCGTCTGTCACAAACCGGTAGTGTACCAAATGGCTGAGGGCCGGTTTTTCCACTGCAAATTAATCTCTTATTAATGTTAATGGAAGATTAACTCTCATTAATTGGGATTTAATTTCCCACTAACGTTAATGGGAGATTAATTTGCGGTGGAAAAACCGGCCGTAAATGTAGGACCACACATCATGCAAACAACATTGTATGATAGCCCATGGACTCTTAGCTTTCTGATGCCAAAGATCTCCGCAAAATTCCGATGGGGACATCTTTAATGGGGGTCACAGTGTAGTATTTCCTATGGAGAACGGCAAAATTGGGGTGTCAGAACTCAGAAAATCCTGAATCGATTCTCACAAAATATGGCATGGGTGATTACATTGGTGATATCACACTGCACGCCAAAACTGAAATCGATAGCCCCCGGGGGCATCTCAGCAATGGGTGAAGTATTACTTTTGTGGTTGTTATTTTTCCTTTTTTGACCCCAAATTTTGCTCACGTCCCGAGTCGCAAACAGAAAACCGTATTTTACGTTGTTTAATTCATAGGATGTCAATTCCAGGCTACTGCATTCCTAAAAGGAAAAAATTTAAAAGTTTCCATTTCCTCATTTTTACCCCTAAATAATCCCAAAAAGGGGTGTGAAAAGGCATTTTCAAGCCTAATGCGCAAAATATTGACGAGTAATACAGAAAATACTGCAACAATTCCAACCAAATTTTGCACAGTGACAGGACGCTGGACGCTCTACCTGGAGTCCCACCAAAGTGATATTTGTGGTTTTAGAGCTATGACTGTGTCGCCCTTACACCTGGTTGTAAACTGGCCAGTTTTTACCATTTATGTCAAATAAACGTGGGGTAGGTTAAAATCTGTGATTTTCCACCAATATCTCACTATGTCTCAGAAACGTTGCAAGACAGAGACGTAGTTACTATGGAAGGTTAATAGGAACTCGTATGCACTCTATCAAACGGCGCTATTTCCAATGACCTTGAGAGACCCCTAACTAACCCAAACCACCATATTTCCACATTTTTTCGCCTTTCATATCTTCGCAGTGGGTGGACACAGACAAAAATCAAAGTCGGCAGGTACGTTGATCCTAGTAAGTACTAGCCCACTGATGACAAATCATCCCTAAAAGGGGCATGGTCAGGTCGCGTGAACCATTTGAATTTTGGGGGCACCATCATCTCTGGAACGGCTGAATCTAGAGTTGTAAAATTTTGTACTCAGGAAGGCCATATCGTGTCCTTGCATATGGATGACAACTATGACCACGCCCCTGGTCAGTCATGTGACCCATTTTGAATTATACAAAATTTACTTTGCTACAGAAACAGTTCTACATTTGACTGGACATATTCTACACCACTATTTTCACCAAACTAGCAACGTATGATCCCTGGAAGAACGAATCCAAACATGCCAAGCACCTAGTTACAACTGTATGGTGTGCTAAACACAGAAGTCACAAATTTCCTTTACGTCATTCTATGCACTTTGATGATTGCTTACCAAATATGAAGTCTCTATCTGTGCCCACTACAAATATATGACAAGAGGCTCAGCTATCGCCAAGAGAAAGTGCTCCTCAGGCTGACATGTGATCTGTTTGCATTATTCGTACCACAGTAGGCCAACATTTAAACTGATATGGAGCATTGCACAGGTCTCTTGGCGATAGTACAGCTTCCTGTGTCTTTATAATAACAAACAATAAGACGGGATTAGTGGTAATAATAATAGTACGAATGGCAAAAGTATCAGTGGCATCAATACCTTTAGTGTCATGTCGTCTGAGCAAGATGCCAACAAATTGCCTTGTGGATCCCACTTGATCGCATTCACTTCATTCTATACCACATGATTACATTTTAAAGAATACAATGATGCCGACTACTAAATATCAGCTACACACATCACAGTCATTATAACAGCCAATTACCAAGTTTAACTGGGTTAGCCAAGAAAACCTCAGCAGGTTGGTGAATTCTGTTTACAGGCATCATCATCATCATCATCATCTTCGTTTATTATCGAAGTTGTCATACGCAACTTTCACATACATATCACAATGATACATTGCTATCTGTACTAGGCCTATAAACATAAATTTAACAGTGTCATTCATTGAAAGCAAGTTATCTGTGCGTGTGTCGTTTCAATATGCATCTTTATACAGCATCCGCACAATATAGTCACGGTTGTTAAGTTCAGTCGTCTTTGAAAGTAGTAGCTTGTTGTGCTGCCGTGGTCTCAAGTTATACTCCACAGATATAAACAGATACAAACTGCAAGCATGTCTGAGCCACTGCAAAACTCACAAGATGGCCATGCTCATCCACCACACCCCTAAATTAGTGTGCCAGAGTGAACCCACAGTACTCTCTTCCATGCCATAATTTCAATTTCATCGGTATACAATGTTGTCCCTTTGAGGCAAAAAAAAGCAATTTTGACCAAATTTTCACGTTTGGGAGCTTCTATACTCACCCATATCTCCGATCAGAGCCAAATTTAGCATAAGAGTGAACCCAAGTCATATTGTACTACAAAGGCGAAAATCTAAAAATTGCCCACAGTAAGGTAAATACCAGCATTTAAAAAAACAAATGCCTGAATTTTTCGCAGGATGGCAGAATGCAAAGTCCGAGCCACTCCAAACGTGGAATGGTGACAGAGAAGGTCTGTACTATTTTGGCACCTACAAAACATTCTGGCATCAAAGGTATAGTTTTGCCACTAGAAAGCGGTAAAATTTGGGGGAAACGCTCAACTCCGATATTAAACCCCCATAACTCTCAACCACTTAAGCAAATCCCCAAAATTTAAACCGCTGACCAAACATGGAACTGCTCATAAACCCTGAAAATTTCGTAAGGGGCGTTTATATTAAAAATTTAGCAAAATTTTTCAGTTTCTGGGGTCCTGGTCCCACAGCCACCTGAGCCACGGCCATAAGCAACATGCAAAAAATGTAGTAATGAGCGAGTGTGTGGTTCCGGAGATATTCTCTCGGACACAGACAGATAGACAGACAAACGGACACACACACACACAAATGTACTCATCACAGTACTTCTCAACCACTCCGGCGGGCGAAGTAAAAATAGTGATAATAATATTAATCAGTACTATTTTCAACGGCAATGCCAGCATGGTGATAGCTATTAGTTAAGCAAGACAGAGTGAACCTTGACTGTCGGATGGCTCTGTTGAGTCTTATCCTTGACTGTGCCTCTACTGCCTTCTGTCAAGTACCGGGCCCGGTGCTGCTCTTCTGGCTGACGCACGATCTTCAGCTCATAGCCTCCGACCTTGTTTGGGAAAGACACACTCAGCGACGGCTCACGAACATCTCTGATGCGTCGAACACCGATCTTTCCACCAGCACCTCGACCTGAGCTTGTAGCTGCAGACAGTGTCCGCCTGCTAGATATACTGCTTGATACCTCCACCACTGACGGCACCGCACTGCAACAGTCACTACACACTTAGATTCATCATACCATTCATCATCCCTACAGATTACTACTAGACGTAGCTGTCTCACTTCTACTATTCCACTATGTACACACATTCATCATATATGTCAAAAGAAGTGACAGCCACTCTTGGCTTAGAATCCTCTCCCTCTCCAACAGACGGCATCTGAGCTTTAATGATTGTCCAGAGGTTAGCAGGGAAAACAAGATAAGGTAATATATTTGTTCTTGTAGGGAAGATAATAAAGAAAATTATAGTTAGTGATATCTTTGCTTCCCCAAAAAATGTTTGAAAGATTCCTCGAGGGCCCCTAGCATACTAGGGGCCCTTCGAGGAATCTTTCAAACAACTTTTTTCATTCTGAGTCCGAACCTCATCCTGTTTTGTGTCTTGTGTAGGACAGTTGTGCATTGTGACATGGACACATATGTGAACAGTTCTTCAATTTGCATGTTGGTTTAGGTTTCGTTTTCAATTTTTGTGCTTGTTTAGGTTTACCATTTATATGCTGTTATGTTGACTTAAATAGGTATATGTATGTGTTGTTTGCTTTTGTTGTGTTGATTTAAGTTTCTTCAGTACCAAGCCAAGAGATCGGCTGGGAAGAATGTCTCCGAAATGACCTATTCTGTGTCGAGTGGGACAGAACACCTTAACTCAATCAATCAATCTTGGCTTAGAATGGCTGAATGCAGCAGTAGTGTGTTATCCTTATGACAAGCCCAGTTAGTGACAATTGAGTCAATGATGGAGTTTGCTGTACTTTCCAGTCAACGCAAAAACAGACGCGGATAAATACGACTGTGGCAGCAGATGAGTAGTCACAAGCAGTGGTGATATATGACTGTTATTTTTCCAACAAATCACAGCAGGTCAAGTTAATGTACACAGCTAACTGTTCATACACAGCTAGCACTTGACTCCTACCCTCTTTGCTACACGGTACTAACATTCAACGACCATTATTACAACACGACTCCATGCATATCGCATGTTTGTCACGGCAATTCTGCCTGTCCGTCTGTCTCTCACACTTGTGGTCTGCCTCCAAACAGATAAACATAACCTAACTCCCACACCAATCTAGTTTTCTCATACCAAACATTGTGGTCACACTGTAGCTCAACTGAGCAACGATTGTCTTCTCTGTCTTCTCTTACAACGTCTTGAGCACGGCTCAAAGACACTGATTTATTCAACCCCGATGAGCTTCTTGATGTCAGGGTTTTCATGCCAGTACCATTCATTTCTCAGCTAAAGGCATGTAAATCATTGTTATAAAGACAGCAAACATTTCTGAGTGTGCTATAATCGCAAAGTTCACAAACTTTCCATCTCAAATTTCTAAGGGATACACGAAATATTAGCAAAGTTATACGGTCCACTTTACGGTGCAGTGTGTATCCATAATAGTTGCGTGAGAACCATTAACAGCGGCGGCTGCAGGTCTGCGCAGCGTGACGCTGCAATTGATACAGGTCATCAACAACAATCTCCAGCCATTCAGCATCAATCATTGTTAACTCTCAGTTCACAAACTCCTGTCTACACGGTGCATGTGCGTTGTAAACGCTGCCGACAGTGACTTGTATGAGTCGTCGACAGCAGCACGTGATCAGTGATCAGGACATAATCTGCCGTGTCTCGAGATTTATTCCGGTCATCTGACAACATCTCGCCTCGCCTCACAGCACCGCAGCTTTGCCAACCACAGATGACCTTGCACACGGCAGCAGTCAGCGCCAGGCAGAAAAAGTTAATCTTTAGTCCGTCGCTACAGACGCAGCGCCGGTCGATCGGCGCCGGTTCAGGTAATCTAGCAGCAGCGCGGGTCGACCGGCGGGCGGGCCAGCAGCGGTGCTAAGACGAGGTTCAATCCAATATCAACTTATATGGCGTCGTGCCTCGCTCTACACAGAGGCAGCGTGCACGCGCTCAGTCGCTGCATTTATACCCGTCCATCTCCCATTCTTTCCAATGTCTGTCGGTCTGCCTGCCTGCGTGCTGGCCAACGTGCCGCAAGGTAACGTGCGGCGGGAGAATGCACCGACCGTGACCGGTAGAGTCGGCTAGTTTCTCACAGGCGCGTCATTGCATCCAACGTGAAACGTACCTACATCATGGATACCTCCCGCACACACGCGAGTGACGTAACACCTGCGTCTAGACGTCCTTCATCTACCCAGTGCAGCAGGCAACCAGCCTTCGGCTTCACTTCACCGGTCAGCAAACTGCAAGTCAACGATTAACAGACACATCTGCTCTGTGCTACACGGTGGGCCAAAAACGCAGACTACTTTTGACACAGTTGATAACTTTGCGGCGGTTAGTAGTAGAGAGGCGTGTGACATGTCAAAATTTTTCAGTCTAGAAAAAAACGTGTAAAACTTGCACGTCGGTGAATTCATATTGCGTAATTTGCAGAAATCTTCACCACACCTGACCTTACGCTAGATTTTACAACAACGCATGGATTTTACCCAATGTTTAACTCAAACACACAGTGAGGGTAATAAAAAACGATCACTTGCATTAGCACACACACAGCTGGTCCAGACTAAATTCAACATGGGCACCAACATGGGACTGCCTCCACCGACCTTTGCCTGGACTGTTTCTTCTGAGCTACTCGGTTTTTATTGTATTTTTCCTTATTTTTCGTTTCTGGGCCGTGCGCTAGATTAAGCTGGCCATCCCGTCAGCTTTTGAGAGCACGTTAATCTACCGTATCATATCGTATCGCTTCATATACTATCATCAGTCTTTTTGGCAGATGATCGATCACACGGTTCAATGTGTCCTGGCTTAGCCGAGCCCAATAATCGATCAGCACATGTTTCACCTGAGTGATGAATGCCTGAAATTTTATGACGATACACAACAACATCTCTTGTAATACCGCCACACTGAATAATCGACAAGATTTAGATCCGGACTATTTGGCAGCCAGTTTTTTGGTTCATGCTAGGTCGGAATTGAAAACGGGTCATGTGAGCACTGACCATGACCAGGCCTTTTTAGGGTTGTTTTGTTATGCTTAACCTAAGATATGATATAGTCTACTTGTGTACAAAATTTGATATGGTTGGTACCCACCAAAATTTAAATGGTTCACGTGACGTGACCAAGCCCCTTTTAGGGATGGTTTGTCATCCTTGGGCTAGGACGTGCTACTATCAACGTGCCTACCAAATTTGAAATCTATCTCCGCCCGCTAAAAAGATATGAAAAAGGACTCAAAATGTGAAAAATGGGGTGGTTTGAGGTAGATATGGGTCACCCAACAAGGCCATTGAAAATAGCGCCATTCGATACATCACATACGGGTTCCTATTAGTATCCCATAGTAAATATGTCCCTATCTTGCACCGTTTCTGAGATGTAGCAAGATATTGGTAGAAAACAGCAGATTTTAACCTACCCACCTCTATTTTGCGCGCCCTTTGGGGGTGATCCAGTTGGAATTTCGCTGAGATTTTGGCGTGTGAAAACCTGAGACCCCGGGCTATCGCATGGTGTTGTTTGTGTGATCCAAGATTTAGCCATCTTCACAGAACTCCGACTTGTGACAGACAGACGGACGTACAAACAGGCAGACCAACAGACACATGATGACAGTGTATACTGTGCTAGCATAGTGTCGCACGGTAAAAACTGGGTAAAATCTATGCGTTGCTGTAAAATTTAGCATATTTTCTGGTGTTGTGAAGATTTATGCAAATTAGGCAAAGAATGTTTAAATTCACAGATATGCAGGTTTTTTCTAGACAAAATTTGAAAACTTTTGACATCACAAGCCTTTCTACCACTAACCGTCACAAAGTTGGTGCGCTTTTGGCCCACCCTGTACATACATGTACTATGAACCGTCCTCACCTGACAACTCGCTAACGATTCCTGTCTGCATGCGTCCAACCAACAGCTGGAAGAACATGCTGATTCATGTACGCTGATCACAGCCTTCCATCTCTGCCGCAGCGCTAAAGCCAATGAGCACGAGTGACCCTGAGGGCCATTCTAACTTTTACCAAGCGACGCAAAGACGGTTACATGATACTCCTGTAAGATGAATGGATCTACAGTGCGTTCTAAAAACACCTTTCTACACTTCTCATACAGAGTTTCCGCATATCAGTTGTGTACAATGGAGGTAGAGTCAGTACACACTTGTGTTCACGGGCGTCAAATGCGTCGCCGTTCAACACGTGTGTCCAAAATGTCGGCCCGCGAACACAGGTGGTGTGCATACAGACAAAAAACATCGCACGACAATGCTTTTTTTTCAAAACGGGTCAGCTGTTCACGAACGCCCCGTGTTCATGAACATTGTGAACCGACGACCGTAAGGTCGGCCCGTCGACACGACATATTGTGTACCGACCCTCTGAGGTGCAACTGCCAACTGCGTGGCAACTGGCCGTAGATGTGGGTACACAATTTTAGTAAGCGCCAGTTTTAAAAGCAACGCCGTGTAACGAGCAGCAGCGCCGTATCAACTATATATCTAGTATCAGGACAGACGGCAGCGGGACGGACGGACAAACGGGCTACAATGAATGACGTCCCCGAGAAGAATTCGTAGAAAGAATGCGCTGGCGATGACGGACGGAAACATCACACAACGAACTGATTGCAAGAGGCCAGTCACGAGTTTGAACTTGGGCCTCAGTCATGCACTGGCCCATATATTTCGCCAGGTGCAAGGTCTCCGGCTGACAGCAAAGGTCACAACGGTCTACACAGTCGATGAATATAGTGCACTGATATGAATGCTTTGTGTCAAGCTGCAGGCGCAGATTAAAGTTCATGCGAATGAGCACACGCAGTCAATGTCTATAACCGTTTATACACTTGTAACCATTTTAGCATATCGAGGTTATTTGCATCAGCTGGTGATTTAGCGCCACGGAAGTCTTTTGACATTCTGGCGCTTTACAAATCGGATTATTATTATTATCACCCAATTCCCCCACTTGAGAAAAACTCTTGAAGTTGCTACAAGCAAATACCAGAAAGTTGAAGTTTTACACACATAACCAGTGCTTTTACTATTAAATTTAACTGGCAGTAATTCATAATAATTCAGCACAATGCGGTACTGTTCTCCACTTGCACCTCAAGTGCAATTAACCCTGCTGCAGCCTACATATAACAGAGCTGGGCAAGTGCTGCTGAGATAAGCGACCGGGTCGAATTACTGCAGTGAATTCACAGGACACAATAATCAAATGCCTATTCACGCCCAGAAGGCCAGTCGTTACTAGGGGCGACAGTTTTCGAGGTCGCAAGGCTTTAAAACTAGTCGTAACGAAATTACTTTGCGTAAAACTGCTAATTAATTTATGGCGATCTGCATCTCCGGGGAAAAGCTATATCTATTGCAAGAAGCGACCGGTATACGCCGTGGGCGGTTATACCCGGTCGCTAATAACTATAAGACGGACTTAACGGCCAAGCATTGACGTAGATGCGTTGGCTACATCGACAGCTGCGGTGACCTCCAGTCTAATCAATCAGGTCATCGGTTGCAATAGTGAATGTCCTCCACGTCAGTTTTATCAAAACTACTTCAAGCCGTTCATGAGATATCGTGGTAACAATATCTGACCGGACGAACGGATGAACGAACGTTCCGCCAGAAAACACAATGCCTTCGCCGTCTGTCGGTGCAAATACATAAACACGACAAGCACGTGCTAATCTGTCACTCCACTGCACGATTCTACTTCACTTCTTCATATGGTAAACATGAATGTCTGACAGATTCTGCGTTAATATTATGGCCATGTAGCAATTTTTTAATGTTATTAATCGACACGAGACTGCACAATGCTGCTGCACATCTCAAACAAAGTCACCTTCATCATTCTGAAATTTATCACATAAAAGTTAAAAAAAAAGGTAAAAGCTTCTCATACTCGTTACCAAGCGTTGGGCTCGGAGCTGATCCCGGTGTACAGGCAGTCAGTCTGCAGGTGACTATAAGTCATCCACCCGGCGGTAGGCTGCCAATACTTACCACCAGGCCTGCGGTTACCTTCCCGGCCGCAGAGCATCACCGCCCCTTGGCCGGTACCAAGTTATACTGCTTCATGACACATAGGTGTAAACAACTTGTCCAAGGTTGTTACGAAGCTTTTGCACAGAGCAGGATTTGATCCCACGACCTGTTGATCGCAAGTCCTACACTCTACCTGTTACACCACCTCACCTAGAAGTTAGTTTTATGACGAATTATCAGAAGGTAACTTCTACACCTGGAAGTTACCTTTTGATAATGGGATCGACCTATTCATGGATTAACATCCACAAGGTCCTAGGCCGGATCCAGGGACTCTTCTCCTGGTATGGCCGTACCAGGTAAATTACCAGGTATGTAAGTCCGACTAGTACGACTATCACATATGTTCGTTTATGTTTGTTTAATGGACAAAGAACAAAACAACCGTCTCAAAACTGCTGCACATATTTAAACTGTGTCATAGACAGCTGCCATAAACAGCCATGTATGACACAATTTACTAAACTCCGTCATGCTGTGACACAGAGGACTGCTTGATGCAGAACAATTGGTAATTCTGCTGCACAGCCTTGAAGCATACCTGTGAACAGTTAGAACTGGGCTAACGGACACCTACATACATAGCCACTGGTGCCTGACTCATTGCCTACTAATGCCAACAATGGCTCTCTGACCCAGTTCACACACACACACACACAACTACACGCAACTCACACCGATATCAGGAAACATACGCTACACAATAGGCATAAGTTCCACGCTCATTCCTGAATTCACAATCACAACTAGCAACATTACACCAAGCTTAGAAATTATTGTGGAGATACCCATACTACAGACTTTGCTTGCAGTCATATTTGACAAATGACCAATCACCAACATCAACAACCATCCATAATAGAACTTCAATGCACCAAGAGAACTGCATGACTGCAAAATTAAACAGTTAAATTGACTGAATGAGTTCAGGCTTTACGTCCCACCCAACACAAAAACAGGTTATTTCAGAGACATTCTTCGCACCCAATTTCTTGGCTTAGTACTGAAAAACTGAAACAATCAAAACAAAAGCAAACATGCATCAGTAACAAAATATACTACAACATTAAATGAACCAAAAACACTAAAGCCAGGACTGGTCGTCTCCTACAACCTCCGGCCTGGAAATTGAGTGGGCATAAAACAGTTAAATATTCTATTGTCGTAAAATCAGGAAAAAACAAGCAATGAACACTACCACAGCAGTAAACATAGCACAAGCGAGTTGTCAGTTATCCTCATATGTACACATGCATATTGCATATTTTGTTGGGGGCATATGAGTGATATTTTACTTCACAAAATAGTCTGTATCAGTCATTATTCAGTTCTGGACAGATTAATTTCGATTTCATTTCAGTTATATAACAAGGTATCGCCCTAACGGGACGTAACACGACTGGCCCGCCGTGCAGTCGGCCGCCTGACCGCCTACGCGCCCGGCCGACCCGACCGCCGCCGGCAGCGTTACCAGTTACTACGCCGCGTTGTCAGGCGCCCTGCTGCCGGCCGGCCCGCACGCCGGCAGCGTTATGGACGACGACGACGACAACAGAAGCCAGCCAGCAAAACAACACTGGCCTCAGGCGGGCCAGTAATAATTTTATTTACACTTCATGTTCAGTTCTCTCAAATAATTTCACTTATAATTTCAGTTATCAGCTGAAAAATAATTCTACTTAAACTCCAGCTCACAAACGTATCTATTTAATTCTAATTATTCTTAAACAACATTTTTGACAAATAAACTGCCATGTGTAGTGATAAACCTCCTAATACATGAACAATACAATATCAATACCAATTAAATAAAAGAAGCTCAGCTGTCACATGAGATTCCACACAACATTCCACAGTGCCGCCATCTTGCGAACTGGACAAAATATACATATGATTGTAGCCTATTTGCTCCATTATGTAAAAACATGACGCAACTCACAAAAACTATGCCATCAAAGGCTGAGCCGCGGCCACAGGTAACAGAAAATTTTGTGAAAAAATGAATGTGGTTTTTGAGACATGCAAGTGAACAGACAAACAGGCACACATGCTTATCACAATATTTTGCACTGGGAATTCTCATGTCGAAAGTTAAATTTCCCCTTAGAGCAAAAAAATTCCCATTATCAAAACTGTACTAAATTGTTTATATGTTTGAATATATTGGACTTGCACTGGAGTTATATGTTTGTTGATGATACATATCTGTTGTGTTTATTGTGGATAACAGAAAATGTTATTATTGCTTTGTAGCCACATTAAAACATTATTGTATAGACTAAAATGACCTCATTTCCGGTTCGTATACACAGAATAGTATTCAGATGCAATGGCACACAAGTAAGAAGCCACACACTCGTCAAAAGTGACATCCAACACCATCTGACTGTATCAACTGTAAGGGACCTCACATAAAATATCCTGCAGCTGTTATAAATCATTAATATACTGATATGTGTGTACGAGCAAACTGATTAATGATTATAATGCAAAAAATTACCGAACAAACACCAAAAACGATGGGGAAAATGGCATGCTCACAGCAGAAGGCCCTCGGAGGTAGTGATGGCAAATGCTATAAATGACTGAGTCCAATGGTTTGTGTCCTACTGTTGACAGCCACTGTTCTGGAA